>Ga0255336_100225_pt1 | contig 115131 bp, 101 predicted proteins | sample MeOH1_35cm_T3_17_FD_189102 | JGI IMG/M metagenome (GOLD analysis project Ga0255336, IMG submission 189102) | Sandy soil microbial communities from University of British Columbia, Vancouver, Canada - MeOH1_35cm_T3_179 | ecosystem: Engineered > Artificial ecosystem > Sand microcosm > Unclassified...
TCCCTCATCTGAAGTCTGCTCTGGCCTCCCTCATCTGAAGTCTGCTCTGGCCTCCCTATCTGAAGTCTGCTCTGGCCTCCTATCTGAAGTCTGCTCTGGCCTCCCTCATCTCAAGTCTGCTCTCGCCTCCCTCATTTCAAGTCTGCTCTCGCCTCACCTTGGAGGATGACAGGCGGCAAATACGCCCTTCAGCCTGTGGACGTCTTGACCTCGACGTACTCTTGTCCAGACCCTTCGGACGCCAGAGCACTCTTCCAAAATATATGCGGCATCAGCACCAATATGCAACGCAACCCAGGAATGAAAATGTGGACGGCCGCGGAAATGACAATTGCTCAATCGTTCAGAAATAGGAACTTGGTTCGGGGTAAGCGGAACCCAACAGACTATTGCCTTGGGGTACGCGTCCTCGCTGGTCAGATACCAAGAATCAACTCAATCCGGCCACGCCGAGACAGCATCAATCATCAACTGGCGTGGCCGGGAACGGTCTGAGTACTGACCTCAGGCCTTGTCATGTCCGAACGTCCCCTGCAGCAGGACGGGAAGGTCGGTGGGGGTCGCGGAGTAAAACGAGCAGGCTGTGGGTGAGGATCTCAAGGCAATCCAAGATGCAGTCCTGGCGGAGGTAGAGGCCTGCCTCACTTTGGAACACCGAGGATACTTCTTCCCCTGGGCACGAGGCCCAACGCAGCAGTGGGAGTGGTACGAGCGGTGGTCAGGATAAAGGTCAAATCTTGGGAGCGAAGGGTCGGGACTAAGGCGGCATCTCGACGCCTTTAGGGCGTCCAAAGATATCACGCCCAAGACCCTCTCGGATCGCTTCAGGGTCTGCCATAGAGGACATTTTCGAGTCCGTCGACCGAGCTGCGTTCGAAGATATGCACCAGCGGGGGCATGATTGCGTCCGCGAACTTGGGCTAACGGATTGCTGGATCCGCTGGCAATGCCTTGGCTCATTCCCAGCCAGCCGATTTGGCACGTTGCTCGAAAACCTCGCCCGACTGCCGAGGACGGCCACATACCACTCGCACCTCACCCACGCCCGCCCACAGGCACATTGATTCAGGACAGAAATCCAGACCAGCATGCGATTTTTTTGCGCCCACGGCGCCATGGGTGTTTGCGCGTGGCGTGCTTTACCCGTCCTTCTTCAACCCGGGTGCTGCCTACACTGATCTGAAACTCACTCCTGTCATAATGGCGGAGGGCATACTGCCAGATTTGGGTGCTCAACACCCACTGTCGCTGGCTTCCTTGCTGATTCGGCCAATCACTCGGCTGACGTGGTTGGTGTGAGATGTGACAAGAGTCGTAGCAGCAGCAGCAACAACAACAGCGTGCCACTCCCGGTTTTCAAGCAATGAACCACCGAACCTCTTTTTTTGACTTTGCAGAGTTGCCTCTCCAGCATTCGCCGAGACCCAGCATCTCTTCACTGACCTCAGAACCTGATTCCTCCAGCATCCTCTTTACCCAGTTTCCCTCGCCGCCCACGCCGGCGACGTCGCGGCCGCCCAGCGACATCAGGGCGCTGGACCGCGTGTCCGATACCACCACGACCTTGGCCCTGCGCCAGCCGGTCATCATGTACGTCTGTCGTCGTCACGTCTCGTCGCTGGAGGTGCCCCGTTCCTGATCTGTGCGGTCTCCGTGTGGCAGAACCTTTAGCAGAGGAAGCCGACTGTTCAAGCTCCGTTATACGCACATCGACGTGTGCAAAGATCCGGCCGGCAATTTAAAATGCCTTGAACTGACCGAGTCGTCGGCCCTCCAGGGCCCCTTTGTTCACGGATGTGAGTGGTGACGTCGGCCGAGAGCCGACCGTGTACCGTCGCGCGACTGATGTCGGCCAGTTCCCAACTCGAGACGTCCGATCCCTCATCTCGAGCGGCCCACCATGTCCGGCCAAAAGCCCTCGTTCCGGGTATCGTTTCTGGAGGAGCAGACCGTCCAGACGGCCCACACCCTGTTTCCCGCTCAGACGCAGTACGAGTTTGAGAACTGGGACGGTATGCTTCTTGATCCCCCCGCCTCGGCCAGAACGACTGACGTGCGACAGACTGTGTGCGCTTCCAAGAAGCGCTGTTGGATCAGGCCGTCATGTTTGTGGCCGGCATCGCCGAAGCCAAGTCGAAAGGCCGGGGCGAGGAATGCATCAGCCAGAATCTGCGTGTTCTCCGAGCCCACAACGGTCGACAAAGCATCTTATTTTTTGCCAATTCACAGCGCAAGGAGAAGAAGCGATACCTCTCCATCCCGCGTATGCTTGTCCTGGTTGACACGGGGCCGGCCTGTCATCGCTGACCATTCTCTCCCTGCAGTCGACGCGATCGAGCGGATCGAACAGAGCAAGAAACCGTCACGGCCGATATCCCTCCGGCTCCGAGCCAACTCTGAACTTTTAGCCCAGCTCAAAACTCTCCAGATCCAGTTTTTGGAGGAGAACGGTACGTTCGGTGCTGTCCGATTCGACCCTCGCTGATCCCCTCCAGATCAAAAGGTTTTCTTTGGCATTTTATGCCAGGGCGTTGGTTACCAAACTTCTAGTTGACAGAGCGACCATGGTTGTCCATTTATCACCACTTTGATGGGGGGGCGTTGAGAGCCGGCCTGAGATACCCAATCTATGCAGAGTTGCTGTTGCTCTCGCTGAGCCTTCTCTCCGAGAGCCTTTCATGTGGAGTCTCTGCCCCTGATCTCGCGCCACCCATTCTGACGCTTGTCCGGCTCAGTCGGAGGTTGTAGGGTTCGGAGAAACGTGCCGTACCGCACATGGCGATCAGGGCTATGGACATTGGTCGCTCGTCACCGTTGCGTGACTCGGCGAGTCGGTCATCTCATTGCGCCACATCTTCCAGAACCACGTTCGACGACGGTGCTTTCCTCTTTGGTCTTGATAACGGATGGGCCCCGCGTACGGCGGCGTGTGAATTAATTTTCTGACACTCGGGACAATATGCTAGCCAGGGGAGATGGTGGAGATGGAAACGATGCACTGTGATCGCGCCGCTTGCCACGAACGGATCCTGAAGGCCAAAGTGCCTGCCAAGGACCTGCCGAGGACCCAATGGTGCATGAAGACATGCCTGTAGCCCACTTGCTAGGCATCTCATCAACCCGCTGGAAACCCAGCCTCCCCACGCCATGCCGCCAAGGTGCGCGGCACTTGTACAAGTGCATGTCCCACCACGGCTGACTAGTAACTCAAGGGCGGAAGTTAATGGACTTTGGACCCGATCTGGTTAGCTGACGCACAGCACGTGGGAAAGGGAATGGGTCTCTTGTTCTCCCTCAACCCCTGGCGTTGGATGGCGAGGTGAATGCGATCCGTGACGGAAAACGGGGGGCTGTCCCATGTGATATGGTGGTGTGTCCGGAGGGAGTCCAAGACTCAACTAGCTCGCTAGTGCCAGAGGGAGAACTGAGAACTCGCAGCGGAGCACCGTCTAAAGACAAGGATTCTTCTCCCTCACTCTTGGGATTTCCGCCCATCTTCATCGAACCTCCACCGCCACTACTCACCGAATTGCGAAAGACTTAAAGCTGGACGCCAGAGAACTTGCGACCCTTCCCGAGTCATCGTTGCCGCCTCCTCGTCCGACTCCCTCTGATGTGATTTCGCCATGTGTCGTTAATCGTCACCACACCTTTCGGCCTGACGGCTCTCGGAGACATCTTCACGTCAAAATGCCCAAATGGCGTGGCCGTTTGTACGCGACCGATCGGGCTCAGGACTTTGACCACGAACGAGTATGTCGAGCGATCCCCGCGACTGGTCTTGAATTCTAATCCGTCTGCCGCACAGGACCGCCAGGTACGAATCCGTCAGATCTATGAGACCATCGATCGGCAGCCTTACCAATGGGTGGTGGTCCTGGTCGCCGGAATTGGCTTCTTTCTCGATGGATACACCGTGCGCAGGCCCCGACTCTCGGGGACGATCCGGACTGACGTCGCGTAGCTCTTTGCCTCCAACATCGTCCTCCCGATGATCGCGTACGTCTACTGGCACGATGAAGTGTCTACGTACAAGCAGACGACGATCAACATCGCGACCTTGGCCGGCACCATGTTCGGCCAGGTCATGTTTGGTTTCCTGGCGGACCGATTCGGTCGCAAGAAAATGTACGGCGTGGAATTGGTGGTCCTGATCGGTTCGACCTTGGGTGTCGTCATGTGCTCGACCGGCGTGCACAACAGTATGAACGTGTACGCTTGGCTCATTTGGTGGAGGATCATGGTCGGTGTGGGCGTGGGAGCCGACTATCCCCTCAGCGCCGTCATTACGTCCGAGTACGACGACGGCCCTCTGTCCATATGGTCTCTGGCTAACCGACGCAGATTCGCGCCGACGAAGCATCGAGCCCGGATGTTGGCGTCGGTCTTCTTCATGCAGCCCTTGGGGCAGATCTCCGGCAACGTCGTCTCTCTCATCGTCATCTCCGTCACGCGGCATCAGGGCAACCCGGACCTGGCTCATGCGGTGGACATCATGTGGCGATGGGTCATCGGCATCGGGGTCATCCCGGGCGTCCTCGCCATCATCTTCCGCTTTGCCATCCCCGAGACGCCCCGGTTTCAGATCGACATTGAGGATGATCCGATCAAGGCCGAGTTTGATGCCTCCCAGTTGTTTGGAGAGCCGACGCGGGAGACCGAGCTGGGGCCGGTGGCCTGGGCTGATTCCATTACCGCGTCGAATGCGTCACAGGCGAGTCAATCGACCACCGGAGAGACGGCCGACTCCCCAGATTGGACCATTGGAGGGACCGCTCCGCCGACGTTAAACTCGAAATGGACACTCTCGCGAGCCGATATCAAAAAGTACTTTTGGGAGGAAGGGAACTGGCGGACCCTCTTCGCCACCTCCTTCTCCTGGTTACTCCTCGACTTTGGATTTTACGGGATCGGCCTCTCGAGTCCACAGTTCCTTGCCAAGACCTGGGGCACGTTGAACATCACCGGCCCCAGTCCGGTGTGGAAAACCAACGACGACCCGGATGCCAATATCTACACCATGTTTTTGCACACGTCGGTGCAGGCGCTGGTCATCTTGAATATCGGTAGTTTCGCCGGTGTTCTTCTCTTGATCCTCTTCGGGAACCGATTGAACCGAGTCAGCTTACAGAAATATGGCTTTTTATTTCTCGCCGCTCTCTTCATCGCCCTGGGAACGGTGTTCATCACGGTCCATGAGGAAGGTGCCCTGGCCATCGTGCTGATTGCCATCGGTCAGCTGGGCTTCAATTTTGGTCCGTTCATCTTCTCCCGTCCGATCCCGCCCTCATTGATGACGTTTCTAGGGCCCAATTCAACCACGTACCAGTTACCAGCCGAGATCTTTCCTACACGCTACCGCGGTTCCTGCTACGGCATCAGTGCCGCCTCGGGCAAACTCGGCTCCGTTCTCGTCCAAGTCTTTTCATTATACTACAAGTTCGGCTCTTCATCGCCGGGCGCCGAGTCCACCAAACGATACGGCACGATATTAATCATCTTCAGCGCCGCCATGATCTTGGGTGCCGTCGTCACGCACTTCTGGATCCCAGACGTGCAGGAAACGAACAAGGGTACTCTGTGGTCGGGCAAACCAAAGACGCTGGAGGTGTTAGCCTTGGGTAGAATGGGCACGAGGAGTCATTCTGTAGCAAGGGGGCGGCCATTTAGAACCCTTGACGAGTTTTGATCTGACAGACACGACTGGAATGTCGATGTATAACTAATGTAAAGCCGTTGACAGGGAAATTCGCATCCGGTCGAGGCGGCCTGCCCGTTCGGGCCGCGAGCTGCTTTTGACGTCACTATAAGAACCGCGTTCCATCCTGGCCGACGTCGACTTCATCCTCTCTCCATTCTGGGCCTCCTGGCCACTCTTGCCCTGCCTCACATGTGACGTGGCTCGCCATTTTGGTCACCGTCTTATACCCGGAACCGTTGGCTGGATCGTTTGACCAGAGAGCCGGTGTTTCAATGGATTCAATCTGATGGTGGCGACAAAGTTGTTTATACAATGAGATGGAATGGATTGTGAAATAGGTCGTGAAGGGCGTTGGCAAAATATGTTGGCAAAGGTCTCGAGGCTTCAAACTATCCGACCTAGTAAGTAATGTTGTTAATAGGAAAGATTGACTATGGTATCTTACCTTGCTCGCGTAGAGCATCCAGGCTGCCGACATATCCGCATGGCGATCCTAATGGTCGATATGAGTGGCCTGACTTTGATTCGAATGATCCGACCAAGTTCTTGAAGATCCCTAACCTTGTCGCTGCGAAGAGGTTTGGATTCACGGTCGGGATCGACTTGGATTATAAAATTCCCTAGAAATGGCTCTACAACTGGATTGATGGGAAAGGCAGGAGTCGGAACTCTGGAAATGTCTGCTCTGGATGTCTGCTCTGGAAATGTTTGCTGGAAATATCTGCTGGAAAAGTCTGCTCTGAAATGTCTGCTGGAAATGTCTGCTAGAAATGTCTGCTGGAAATGTCTGCTGGAAATGTCCGCGCAGCTTCAGTCTCATATCAAGGGGCCCAGCGTGCAAAATGAGATTACTGACAAATTTCCGTGCCTTTGCAGTGGTCATTGGTGGATCGCGGCAGATACTTGTACGTGAGATGGATAGGCATGGCAAGTGTGTCAACGGGTTTATGCTGGTATAGAATGAATTCAGCAAGTGGGATTAATCCTGCAGGTTCGATTGGTTCCCTCTACTTGACAGTAGCATAAGACTTTGGGATTTAGGGAAGAAAGATGCCAAATTCGGCGGTAGATTTCCCTGCAACCTGCGTTGAGTTGTAGTCAAATGGTAGATGGAGGTTGAAGACTCGTGTGGAGATTGAGTCTATGGAGGAACAGCAGGTCTTTAAGTACATGCAGTACGCACCTGACAGATGTAGATCTCGTGGGGAGGGTATCTGAGAAATGTCACAACTGGGAAGGCTACTGTACATGTACCGAGTTTGCTATACAATATAGAGATCTTCCACATGACCGTCACATGATCAAGTGCCGGCCCGGTCCTAGCGCAATATCTCCCCTTCAATCCTCCACCATGGCATGAAACTATGGCACGCCATGACCACAAGATCGTATAATGTTTCGATACTTTGTGCCATGGCTTACTACGATACATCGTACTTTATGACCGGAATGCTTCGGCTCTACTAGCGTTTGAAGTCCGGAAACCGCCCCCACGCCGGCAGCGCCACATTCGCTTGCTGGTCCACACAGTGTTTCTTCAGTGTTTGATATCGCCAGGGCACGCGACATCGTCCCCGGTCTTGGGTCGAACAGCTCCACAATCCATCGAGAATAGTGCGCCGCGGATCGGATGGAAAAACGACTGGCAGTGAAGATCCCCAAAATGGATCCGCCACCAATGTGACGGTGGCGCACAACCGCGCGGCTGAGTAGGTCTCTCCTCGCTCGATACTATGGACTAGCACATAGAAGGAACGGCCTGGTCACTGATAATGTTGGCCATAGGTCCATATTCAATCGTACGAAGAGGTCGGCGTCGACTCTAATGTCAGGGGACTCTGTGGAGACGGCAGATCGGCATGTTCGTCAAGACACTCACAGGATGAAGTTGAGAAATGCACAGCTCAATGTGTGACTTAGGCTTCGATCCTAGATCTTGTCAGGTATGCTTGTCTGAGGCCGGGGTGCTACCAGGTGCTGACTGAGTCTTTGGTATCTTCCCCGCAGGGTGTCAATGCGGCAGGTATTGTCGATAACCCTCTCCATCCTAACACCATGACCACCTGGCCGCCTGTCAACGGTCTCAGCACTGCCCCAGGCTGCAGTGGTGGCTTGCCAGGCAGCTAACATGGGGTCCGTCTTACGTGACTATAACTTGGAGTTCTGCCACCCTGTCACCCCCGGAACGTTGATCCTCAAGAAAGCTTTCCTCCTTGTCTGATCCTCTAATTCTGTTTCCAACAAATAGCTCCGAAGATGCGCAGACAGGTCGATCCTGCTGAAGGAACACCACCTGGGTCGCCTCAGACTCAATCGGCTACCCCTGTGTCATCCGGCATTTCGAAGAGTTTCCAGCAACACTCTTTTCCGTTGACTCCAGCACAGACTCCTTCTCCTCCACGCCCTTGCGCCTCCGCCAATGTATCGGGTGTAGCCCATGACAGATATTCTGAGGCGTCTGCGAAGAGCAAACGCCATGAGTCATCTTCAGTCGATGACGACCCTTTCGTGTCCTCTGCCGACCATCAGTCAGATCCTGACGTTGGACAAGGACAGGCATCATCCATCGCTTCTGACACAGAGGATGGCCATTCCGATGGCCATTCCGATGAGCAAGAACAGGCACCATCTGTCGCTTCTGACACGGACGATGGCCATTCCGATGGGCAAGAACAGGCGCCATCTGTCGCTTCTGACACAGAAGATGGCCCTTCCGATGTTACTTCTGACACTGAGGATGGGAGTTCTGACGGGCAAGACCAGGAATCACCTGTTGCGTCTGACGTAGAGGATGTCGATTCATCATCAGAAAACCAAAACAGTGGACAGGAGCTAATTCTCTATGACCGAAAGACGGATCGAGACGAGAAATCCACCCTCGGTTCCCACTTGACCGATGATGGGCCACACTCGAGCAAACAAGGTGACCAGCAGCTCATTCTCCGAGCTGGCGATGAAGACTTGCGTTTGTGTGGGCCGGTTAGGGGGAGACTCCCGTACCCACCATACCGCGACCGATCGTTTCAGGATGCGATCCAAATTGGCATCGGAATCGCCAGTGACATTGCATCCGTCCTCGAACGATGTCCAGACAATTCGGCGTCTCAGAGGCTTTTGGCTGAAGCTCAAATGTTGTCACATTACAGCAGATCTTCCGAAAGACTGGTCGGCATAGTCGGCAACTCCGGTCATGGCAAGAGCAGTCTGATCAACACCCTCCTTGATGCAGAAGATCTGGCCATGACCGCGGCAACGGGAACCGCAGCGACTGCATTTGTGATCGAGTATCGACACAGCCTTTCCCATCACACGGCCCCCTACACCATCGAGTGCGTTTGCCCCACCAGCAGGGAACTAAATGAGCAATTGGAGCTTTTACTTGAGGATTACCGCCGACCGGCCTTTGAAGACATCCAAAAACTCAGCGGGAGGGATTACGAGGCTCTGCTGACTCTCACTGAAGCTGCCGAGGCCATCTTTGAGGCGGCGTTTGGCGACATGGAAGACTTTGATTTCGCTAAACTGGACTACGACGATACGAATATCACCAAAGAGTCTGCCGTTTCCCACCTGTCACGGTGGGCAGCCCGCCTGGACTGGCCCAGGGAGATGGTTGACGGTAAATGGACCGCCACGGCCGAGAGTGCGGAACAGTGCCAGAAATTGACGACAGTGTTTCACGAAAGAGGGCTCTGGCCATTCATCAAGAACATGCGTGTCTATCTGCAGTCTTCGCTTCTCTGCGATGGACTGGTCTTGGCCGATCTGCCGGGATATCACGATGTCAATGTCGCCCGAGTCATGGCTGCACGCCAGTATCAAGCGCAATGCGACGACATCTTCGTGGTCGCGGAGATCAAACGGGCGACAGATAATCCCATAGTCCAAGGCGTGATCCGAGAATGCAAAAGCGCCTCGGCCGACGTCGGAAATGTCAACCACTCGAATGTGGTGGTGGTGTGCACCCACTCAGCCGACCTATCTGACAAAAGGAAACTTGAGAGATTGGTTGATCCAACCAGACTCCGACGGGCAAAGCGAAAGATCCAAAAACACGATGCAAAGGGGCCTGCAACCAGAGAGGACCACCAGAAGGTAGACCATGAGCTGAATGCTTTGCTGATCGAAGCACGGAACCGGAAAGTGACCCAAGATCTCCAGAACAGATATGCGACAGACTTTGCACCTGAACAGCTTCCAGTTTTCTGCGTTGACAATTGCATGTATGCAGAGCGTTCATTCCCGGCCATGGCTGATACCAGCGGAATCCCACAGCTTCGACGTTACGCGGCCGATCTGCCAATGCAGGCCCTTTTCAAAGGCGCAGACATCTTTCTCGCTGCTCGCATTCCTGCCCTCATCGGTTCGTTTGAAACTTGGCTTGAAGCCAATCGAGGTAGCGAAGTCAGGACCACCCGAATTGAGTTGCCAAAAACCGAGCACTTGGAGAAAGCCATGGACGAAGTTGTCGAATGGGTGGAAGAGATGTTCCACAATATTGAAACAACGATTGAAAAGAGGCTGAATCGTCGAGCGGACCTCATCACACGCCAGGCTTTGGAAGTCTCTCGATCGTGGCAAGCCATGCATCATGCTTCGTATGCTGCTTTTGTGAGAAACAATGGAACGTATGAAACAAGGGCCGTCGGCTTCAAGTGCTGGAACTCCGAGTTGGCAGCCTGTTTCACTGATGCGACCGCAGAAAAGTGGCGAGAGTTTGACGATACCGCTACTCGGAAATTTGAATCCCTCAAACGAAAGGTCCTCAAGCGTCTTAAGCATTACAGAAAGCAGTGCAGTGAAGCAAGCGCGCCTCCCGCGTTGATTCAATCATTGGAAGGCCGGGAAACTTTCATGCATAACGTGTTTGAAGATATGCAGCAGGATTTTCTTCGCGGGCTCCGACGGATCAAGCACAACGCTACCTCGGGCAGAGCAACGTCGTATGTCTTGGAGTACATGATGCCCGCCTACAGACGGGCAGCCTGTGATTCCGGTAGGGAGAAGGATCCTCTAGCTCGGCATCCGGTGAATTCTCTCCTTCTCATCTGTACACACTGACAATCCTTGCTTCCAGGCACCGGCGTCAACGCACGCCGCCACAGAGTCATCAACACCCACATCCGAAGCGAAAAATTTGTCGACTTTCACCGTGACCACGTACACGAGCATTTTGAGACGCTAGTCGAGGAAATCGCAGCAGGCTTACAAGAAATGGTCTACGACACGATCGGGTCCATTCAGGAAGATGTCGATAATCTCCAAGGCGCGCTCAACATGGAAGAAGAACCGTTGTTCGTGCGCGACCCGTCTTACGGGCAGGAGGTGGAAGACGTCCTGCTAACGGCTCATGCCGAAATGTCCCAAATCGAAAGACTGGCCAAGACTGCCAGGGAGGACGCCAAGGTCAGGTATGCGTAGGATGAGGTTAACGCGGTGGTGATGATGTGACGATGAGATATAGTGATGCCAGGGTCTACTCGTATGTTGTTCTATTGCTAATTGAGCAGGGGGATTCATCGTCAAATGTCAGAATAATTATAATGTTTTTGAGTTTTTTCTCGGCGAGGCTATCAAACTATATATGATCCATCCTCGGTCAATTGGGGTTTCCGTCCTACATTTTTCTGGTGGCACAGAGTTGTCTATCTCGAGCAGGACTAACTGATATCAGATTGCAATGCTCGGGCGCAGTAAGAGTGGAAGGCGTGAAAGTGAAGTCGGATGAGTTTATGGGCTGGTTGGTGAGATGATATGCTAGAATATGTATAGCGAGGCTGCTACTCGATGCCTCGGTTGACCAATCCATGTTTTGTGAAACTTTTACAGCCCGAGCCTAGTCGCCCACTTTGATCATTGCCAAACGCTTCAGCAATGTCACTATATGCAACACATGTCGTTCCATCTTGGCTGATATAAATTCTATCCTTGCAACTCATTGGAGATGCCACCAATCGTGATCGCCTTGATCACGGTAAACTCATCCACACCATATTTGCTGCCCTCTCGACCGAAGCCAGACTCCTTCACACCGCCAAATGGGGTTGCGGGGTCTGAGATGATTCCAGTGTTCACGCCGACCATGCCGGTCTCCAAAGCCTCCGCCACTCTGTATATCCGGCCAACATCTCGGCTGAAGAAGTAGGCCGCCAATCCGACCGGGGCATCATTGGCCAGGGCGACGACTTCCTTTTCGGTCTCAAATGGAAACAACCCGGCCACAGGTCCAAAAGTCTCTTCATGAGCTAACTGCATCTCGTTGGTGACCCCGGTGAGAACAGTGGGCGCATAGAAGTTGGAGCCCAAGTCTGGCAGCCTTTGACCGCCGACCAGGACCTTGGCGCCCTTTTGCTCCGCATCCTTGACGTGCTGTTCCACCTTTTGCAGGGCTCGGTGGTGGATGACGGGGCCGTGTGTCACGCCTTCGTCAAAGCCGTAACCGACCTTGAACTCCTTGACTTTGGCGGCGAATTTCTGTGCGAACTCATCATAGATGCCCTTTTGGATGTAGAGTCGATTCGGACAGACACAGGTCTGGCCTGAGGTTCGGAATTTGGAAGCGATCGCTCCAGCAACCGCGGCGTCCAGGTCGGGGCAGTCGTCGAAGACGATGAATGGAGCATTGCCGCCCAACTCAAAGGAAAGCTTCTTCACCGTCGAGGAGGCCTGTTTCATGAGGAGCTTGCCCACGGGGGTTGAGCCCGTGAAGGAGACCTTTTTGATCCTCGGATCGGTGGTCAACAGCTCTCCAATCTCGACGGTATTTTTCAGTGCCGTCACAAAGTTGACCACTCCCTTGGGTATGCCGGCCCTTCTCGACAGCTCGGCCAGAGCGTTGGAGGTAAAGGGAGTCTCGCCGGGCGACTTTGCAACCACCGTGCATCCGGCCGCGATCGCTGGACCGATTTTTCGCGTGATCATGGCGGCCGGGAAATTCCACGGGGTGATCAGCCCACACACGCCCACGGGCTGCTTGATGGTCAAGACGCGGTTCCCTGGCACCGATGCGCCAATTGTGTCACCATAGATCCTCGGAGCTTCCTCGCTAAACCAGTTGAAAAAATTGGCCGCATAGGCAACTTCTCCTTTGGCGTCAGCGAGCGGCTTTCCGTTTTCCCATGTGATCAGAGTTGCCAGATCATCCGCATTCTCTTGCATGAGGTTATACCAATTCCTCAGCATCGTCGCTCGCTCCCGCGGCAGCGTTTTGCGGAAGGAGGCAAACGCATCTGTGGCCGCTTCGATCGCTTTCACGCTATCGTCTCTGGAGAACTCGGGACACGAGCCGATGAATTTGCCGGTTGAGGGATCGTGAACGTCGAAGGTCTGACCGGACGAGGCGGGGGTGAATTCGCCATTGACATAGGCCTTCTCAATGAACAGAGATGGGTCTTTGAGCTGGGGAACAGTATGCATGTTCGCCACTAGTCTATACGCAGGGAATGTCCTGGGAGTCGAGTATGACACTGTTTTGGGTCTTGAGGAGAGGAGTGTGCGAAATCGGGACGCCATCATCGAAAGAGTCGTGGCCAGGCCTCGAGGTCATGATATCTCAAGTAGGAACTCCCTTGCAGAGCACCAGAAGCTTGCAATCTGCTCCCTGGCCAATTGACGACAATATGACCAAACTCAGTGAGCTCTTGCCCAAGGCTGACGTCAGGCCTCGGATCTGATGCGGACATGCGCGCAGCCAATTTTTCTGGCTGAGGGTTCCAGCTTGGCAGCTGGAAAATGTTATCCCGAATTACTGCCGACAGCAGGAAAGCAGTGGACAAAACTCACGCTTACCATATTGAAAATCAAGGCTCAAGGGAGTAGATCATTCTCAAGTTGCCAAGCATGTCAAGCACTCAGTCTAGCGCCGCTAGCAAATCTAGGAACAGACAGCAACAGCAACAGCACACTTTCGCCGTCCAGAAAATTGTGGAATCAGCAAATTCCTTGCCGGCCCAGGATTTTTTTGCTGCGTATTGTCCGGCAGAGCTCATTGTTGAGATCAGCGACTTCTCGCTTGATGGCATGCTCAAATTGAGCATAAAATGGGGTGGTCCCGTCCAGCTCGGCTGCCATCTGCAGACTTGCTTCAACTTGATTGAGGAGACCAGTGCCAACGACTACCGCCATTCAGAGATGAAATGGTCTTCAGCCAAGAAGCAAAAGGAGATGGTGCTTCCCGACCTGCGGTATATCATCCTGATGGATCAAAGCACCACGCAAATAGGCACCAACGAACCGGTGGCGGCCGGGTTCATTTCATTCATGATCACGTACGAGGACGGCCATGAAGTCGTCTACATCTATGAGATCCATTTCGCGCCCCCATGGCAGGGCAAAGGGCTCGGGAAGAAGCTGATGAATATCGTCGAGACCATCGGCAGAAACGCAGGTGTCGAAAAGTCCATGTTGACCGTCTTCAAGGCCAATGACCGAGCGGTGACATGGTATCTCCGACAGGGTTACTCTGAAGATGAGTTCTCGCCCGGACCCCGGAGATTGAGAAATGGCACGGTCAAAGAGCCTTCGTACATGATCTTGTCGAAAAATCTGCGCGCATCTCCCAGTGCCGAAGACCGGTCCAGGATCGGACAAGACGCTCGGCTCGAGGAAACGGGTCGATGAAATGGCAAATGGACGGGCAGACAACGGTCGCGGGGACCGTTCGAATTTTGCCGCGGGGACCATTCGAATTTTGCCATCCAGTCGTCCTCATATTTGCCGTGCAGGCCTGCCCTTCATTTCGGGTCGCTCAATTTCCCATTCGTCACGGAGCACGGCAAAGACGGTGTCCCCGACCAGAATCGTCAAACCAAGGCTCCATACCAGCGTGATGGCGTAAAAAAAGTTTGCGTTGCCGGAGCCGGCATAAATCCACAAGTGGTAAAAAGCCGGTCCCAGCAGGGTGGAGTAGAGCAGGACGGCAGCCGCGATAAAGGAATAGCGAGTTACTACGCCGTTTGTTAGAGGTGATCAATGGTGGCAGGGTGCCGACTCACATGGCCAAATGTGTTTGTAAAGCGGCAGGAAGCCGAGATAAAGAGAGACATCCGCGATGCTGGGATACGGTTTGAAGATGGCGAGAAGGCCGAGCAGGCTGATGACAACAAAGAGAGGCTGAGTATGAAGCCGAAGAGTCAGACCCCCGACATAGCTGACCAGGTGCAGCCAAAACACGCCAATGAAGAAATCCCGAAAGGAATCAAAGATCTCGATCAAGAAGTACCACCAGAGGCCGACGTTTGGTGTGAGATCAGGCACGGTGATTTGCACGCCATAGCATGATCTGAGGAAGCCTCGGAAGTCGGTGATCAATATCGGAGTGCTCGCAAGCAGCACGACGAGCGCTCCGACGAAACATGCGATTTGGGTGATCATTGGCCGCTGCGGAGAGTCCCCGCGAGAACTCTGATGGCGCACCAGGAGAAGGACTGGGGGCAAGAACAGGAAAGGATATATGGACAAGTAGGTGCCACCGGCCAGGGCAAACATGGCTCGTGCGGCATGGCCGGATTGTGCATTGAGGACGGCCTGGACAATGGCGGCATTGGTAAAAATAGTCGTGCTGCGACCTAAGCAGGAGAGGATGGTGAAAGGGTTGAATAGATATGCCGCAGCAATGAGGGTGCCATCCAAGAGTTCGAAGCGAGGTGATTGAAGACGGAGAGTGCTGGCAATGGACCGTAGCGAAGCGGCATTGAGAATGTCGAGGCCGACAAACACAATCGGTGCGGGGACAAGTTCAAAAATGGCCAGGAGCAAAGGCGTCTGGTGGAAGACGCCCCCATCATATGGGGAGATGCCCCGGTCATAAAGGAACAAGCCTTCTTGGAGCCGTTTGAAGCTCGAGATAGGCGTCGAAATCTCGACTTGGGCCGTCAGAAAATCAGGTACATCGGGGAAGGCGAAGAAGACCAAAAGTCGAAGCAGTGTCGCGCCGGCAAACACTGCCAGCGTCCTCCGATCTGCCAGCATTCTCAACAGAATGCTATATTTGTGGGACGATCCGCTGAGTCCCGAACTCCGAGGATGGTTTCCATGGTCACTGCACGAGTCGAGGATTGGTGGTGGACATCTGAGAATAGGAGGCCCAAGGCTCGGCCAAGTGGCCCAAAATCTGCGGTGCCGGCAAACCTGCCCCAGAGAGCGTCACAGTGGAGGCGCTGCAATGTGGCATAGAAACTTTTTTTGCAGGTTTGTATTCTGGCTCCAGACCGTCCACGACCCGGGCGAGGTACTCCAGAATGGCCAAGATCAAGAAGAAAGGTCAGGCTGGACAGGCCAGAAACTATATTACCCGGAGCCAGGCTGTCCGGAAACTCCAGATCTCTTTGGCAGACTTCCGAAGACTCTGCATTTTCAAGGGCATCTATCCTCGAGAACCAAGGAATATCAAGAAAGCGAATAAGTCTGCCACTCACTCGACCACGTTCTACTACACCAAAGACATCCAGTACCTCCTGCATGAACCGCTCCTGGCTAAGTTCAGAGAACAAAAGGCGTTGTCCAAGAAGATTGCCCGGTCGCTGGGTCGCAATGAAGTGCACGATGCGGTGCGATTGGAAAAACACGGCATGCCCACGATCAAGCTGGATCACATCGTCAGAGAAAGATACCCGACATTTGTCGACGCCCTGCGAGATCTCGACGACGCCTTGTCTCTGCTCTTCCTCTTTGCCAGCCTCCCTTCGACGACCACGGTTCCCCCGAAGATGATTGCGAGATGCCAGCGATTATGCCATGAATTCGAGCATTACCTGATCACGACCCATTCTCTGCAGAAATCCTTTCTCTCCATCAAAGGCATCTACTACCAGGCCACCATTCAAGGCCAAGATATTATGTGGCTCGTCCCCTATCGCTTCGTGCAAAGAGTGACGCAAGACGTGGATTATCGAATTATGGGCACCTTTGTCGAGTTCTACTGCACCCTGCTGGGTTTCGTCAATTACAGACTCTATACTTCTATCGGCCTCGTCTATCCACCAAAGTTTGACGTGACACGCGACGAGAACGGGGCCGAGCTGGCCGCGTTCACGTTGGAGGGTCGGAATGTTGCAGGACATATTGATGGCCAAGAGCCACTGAACGCGATCACCAATGGAGACGCCGAAAAGGGTAATTCTGCGGAGGTGCAGGCACAAATCGACAGAATTGCTGAAACCACCGGTCAAGAGGAAAGCGACCGGGCACAAGATGGAAGGCCGGAAGAAGAGAATGGTGATGCCGATGCCATTGACACTTTCACAGTTGCCGCACCAGAGGGCGATACTCTACCCCAGCCCGATATGAGCGGAGATGAAGCGGCATCATTGTTCTCAACGCTCACCGTTTTCATTTCACGGGAAGCGCCGCGTCATCCCATCGAGTTTTTGCTCAGAGCGTTCGGCTGCAAACGTGTCGCATGGGATCCTGTGCTCGGTGATGGCGCTTTCACTCAGAACGAGGCCGATCCCCGCATCACCCACCAGATTGTGGACCGTCCTGTCTCCGATCCACTGCCCGCTATCCAAGGACAAGAAGCATCCGATGACCAAACCCGCCAGGCCGTTCAGTCGGGGTACATCATTCCTGGACGTATATATGTCCAACCCCAATGGGTATGGGACTGCGTGAATGAAGGAAAACTCCTGCGGACGGATCTGTATGCCCCGGGCGCCACGCTACCTCCGCACCTGAGTCCTTGGATGAAACCGACCAATGGTCAGTACGATCCACGAGCGCCACTGGAAGAACAGGAACCGGAGGGAGAGGGCGATGAGGACATCAGTGACAGCGGAGAAGATATGATTGAGCAAGGGAACCCGGAATCCGATGTCGAGGATATTTCCGATGAAGACGAGGTCGACGCCGTCGAAGACGAGGATGGTGCTGGCACCGAGTCGGACGCAGAAGTGGAGGATGCCTTCTCTGGGTTCGACGATGACGCCCGCGGTGGTGGTGAGAGTGATGCAGACCTTGATGAAGAGATACAACATCAGAGAGAACTCGAAGCCGAAGCGGCCGGCCGTTCTGTGAGGGTGAGCGGTCATGAGGTGGAGGAGTCGCAGAAAGCAAAGGCCAAACAAAAACGCAAGTTAGAACGGGACAAGAAAGCCGAAGAGATTGAACGCCAGAAGATGATGATGAGCAACAAGAAGAGGAAGCTCTATGAGAAGATGCAGAACAACAACAACAAAACTGATGCTGAAGCAGAAAAGCTGCGGAGGAAGCGGAGGAAGCTAGAACGCGCTCAGCGAATGGCATGATTCTCTGAATTCTGTCCATGTGCGATCCATGGCCGCTGAGCAGTGAGCCTGGCCACCGAGACGACCCTAGATCGATGCTGATAGCGGAATGAGACATGAGAGTTGGAACGCCGGGAAGATAGATCGCTGCTACCATGATACTTCATGTGCAGTCAAGCTTTTGGTGGTGGGGTTTTTCGGAGGCGCAATTTCTTGGAGCTCTGGGCAACGAAGCTCCCATTTGCAAGAAACCAACGACAGCAGCAACCTTGCACCAGCGCTTCCATTTCGTACACTTATTTTTGGCCTTTTTGCGGCCGCGCAGCCCATCATGCTGCGCCTGGCTGGGCCAATTGGCGCTTCCTCGCGGAGGCGCCTGCTTGTGCAAGCTGTCGCGTCCCAGGTATGCCAAATTTTACCACCACCGAACTCTCCAACTGACAGGCTATGATAGCGGCGCCATTTTGCAGAGAGAAAGGACTCGACGGCGAGCTCTGATTCACCCGCTCCTGTCAAGCAATCCGAACCTCTCGGCTCCGGAAGCCCTGCCGGCCCAGCTTCGAAACTGACCTCCCCTGCCGCACCTTCGTCAAGTTCCTCGATCCCACCCGAGAGCGTCCCGTCAGCTCCGCCGAGTCCAAAGGTGCAGACCTCACCTCCCACGACGGCCGGTGCCTCTAGTCCTCCAGAGACCAAACCACCGTCTCCTCCGGCCGCGCCTGGCCCAGCCGCCAAGAAACGGAGGTCAGGATTCCGAGCTTTGCTGTACCTGATCCTCGCCAGTGGGCTGGCGTACGGTGGAGGAGTCTTCTACGCATTGCAGAGTGACAACTTCCACGACTTCTTTACAGAATACGTCCCGTTCGGAGAAGACGCTGTGCTGTATTTTGAGGAGCGTTCGTTCCAGAAAAGATTCCCCAATGCAAAGCATCAGGTATACAGGACTCCGCACACGCCGAAAGAGGAAGAGAATAAGGTCACCATTCCGCGGAAGTCGGGCTTATCATGGCGAGTTGCCGAAGAGGAGGATTCAAAGGGCAGTGATTTGACACAGAAAGGCAAGCACATGAGTGCTTTAGATGCCAATCAGCCATCGAAGAGAGATGCCGCAAATGCCAAATCCGGTCCCGCTGGGGCCACGCCGGTGGAAGCTGCGAAGAAAGACTCGACTCTGCCTCAACCTCCTCAAGAAGAAGCCAAGGACGTTCCCACGAAGCCTTTGCCAGACACCGGAGCGAGTGTGGCCCCGACGCCCGGCCCACAGACCGAAGACCAGCCCTCTGTCATCGCGCTGGCCACAGCGATCTCGCCTCTTGAAGTTCCCAGTGCAGAAGAGCCTGTCGTACATGAACTGGTCAAGATTGTTAACGACCTCATCACGGTCGTGAATTCCGACTCGGCGGAAGCAGCCAGCAAGTACTCGGCACCCGTGAGCAAAGCCAAAGAGTCGCTGGCGGGCGTGGCAAGTAAAATCTCGGCGCTGCGCGATGCGGAACGTCAGGCGGCGGAAGAGCGCGTCCAACAGGCCCACAAGGAATTCGATGAAGGCGCGAAACAACTTCTCCAACGCATCGAGGCAGCGCAACGAGAGGATGAAGCTCGATATCGCGAAGAGTTTGAGGCCGAGCGGGCCAAACTTGCTCTCGGCTACGAAGAGAAGCTCAAGACCGAGATTGAGCGGACCACCGAGCTGGGCGAGCAGCGGCTCCGGAACGAATTGGTCGAGCAAGCGATCGAACTGAAGCGCAACTTTGGTGCGGAGATCCGGTCCCTGGTCGAGTCTGAGCGCGAAGGACGCTTGTCGAAGCTCTATGACCTCAGTACAAATGTGGATAACTTGACTCAGTTGACGTCCAACTGGAATGGTGTCATTGATGCCAACCTGGCAACACAAAAACTCCAGGTGGCCGTCGATGCTGTGCGCTCGACTCTCTCCAACTCTACCGCATCGGATGCCACACCGAAGCCATTCGTGCGCGAAATGGCCGCTTTGAAACTCGTCGCTGACGGCGACCCAGTCGTCGATGCCGCCATTGCTTCCATTAACCCGGCGGCTTATCAGCGAGGCATACCGTCACAATCACAGTTAATCGATCGGTTCCGCCGCGTTGCATCGGAAGTCCGCAAGGCTAGCCTCCTACCGGAGAATGCCGGTGTGGCTTCACATGCCGCCAGCGTCGTCCTTAGCAAGGTCATGTTCAAGAAGCACGGCCAGCCTCAAGGGAATGACGTGGAGAGCATCCTGACCAGAACCGAGACATTACTGGAAGAGGGCGATTTGGACGCTGCAGCGAGAGAGATGAATGGGTTGCAAGGCTGGGCAAAGGTCTTGAGCCGGGACTGGTTGGGTGATGCGCGGAAGGTGCTAGAGGTGAAGCAGGCGTTGGATGTGATTGAGACTGAGGCGCGGTTGCAGTGCTTAAGGGTAGAGTGAGCTCACAATGGGGGGGGGGTTAAAAAACAAACTACTGAAGAAAAGATGAAGGGAAGGGTTGTGACGGGGTCGAGACTGACCAGCTTGAGACTACCGCCTCCAAGGACAAAGTTCTGCTACTTGCTGGTTGTATAAACGAACCGTTGCCTTTGATCGCCTTGCTTTGGCCGACCATGGCAGGTTAATTGTTTTATAGAAATAGCATTCTGATCGCCTATCCCGACACGAGCCTTGTCTGCTTGTCAAATCACGACACGTGAAGTGTAAAATGCCCGGACAGATTGCCCATCAGCGTCCACCTCCTTTCGCTCCGGCACACCGGTATTGCAAGGTACAAAGACAGTCACTTGATATGCGAGTGCCCATTGTCATCCAATAATCGGCTGACCCCATACGGAGCATTGCCGCTAAAGGAGAATGGAAGAGCAGGGACAAAACTTGAGCGCGGACAGAACAGGAACTTTTTCTCTCCAATACAGCTAACCACCTCAGCCCGAAGAGAGCTGATCAACATGTGCTTAGACTCAAAGTGGCGGGACCGTATACCCAGGTGATGCCATTTCTTGATTTCCAGAAGACCTCACTGTTTAGTTAACGTTCTACCTCGTCTTGTAGAAAGTTTTGTCTACTTTCTTCCCTTCAAAAGCAAGCATCTCGTCGATGGTCCAGTCTTCGTGGATATGACCCTCGGGTATATTGGTGGAAGTGAAAGGAGCCCTAGATTGCAAGTGCGCCACCACTCCATCAAAGTTTTCCTGTGCATAGCTCTGCGCATCGATGCCGTTCAGCCACATAGGTTGGGGTAGTTTCAGAACCTCGGGATTCTGAGCCACGGCTTCCCAGTCGGTCTGGTGCCAGACATGGCGCGTTTCCCAGCCCATGCGTTGAGTGAGACTTGTGCGCTCATACCTAGGGAGCAACATCTGTTGGCCAAGTCTGTTCCAAGGCGGAACACCACGGGGGAACAGAAACTCACCGGAGTCGTTCGTATGCTCTTAAAGCGAGGGAGATGTCCTTATTCCCCGTCCGCTCGAGCAAGACTGCGATTGTGGCCCCATCTTCGATGGCCTGCGCACCGCCTGTGCCAGAAGTAGCCAGGTGGGGATGAGCAGCATCACCCACTAAGCAAACACGGCCTCCTTGGGAAACCCAAGGCTTGACCGGATCTCTCCAGAGCAATTTGTAGTCGATTAAACAGTCGGGTGGGATCTGCTTGATGACCTCGACGAGCTGTGGATCCCAGCCCTGGACACACTTGAGCATGTCATTGACGTCCCCGGTGAGATTCCAGTCCTCTTTGATGTCTGCTAGATCCTAAAAAGCGGTTCAGCCGAGCGCCGCCAACCGGGACCTGAAAATGACCAAGGTGGCCCACCTTGTGTGTCACAAAACATGTTGCCCTCTGTAATTTGAGGTTTGTGGTCAAGATGGCGTGCACATCTTCAGCGATCCAAATTTTGAACAACGGTACCTTTGAGTCAGCAATGTCTTTGGTTACCGGATTCTTCGCCAGCTCCTGCAGGGGGAACCATGAGCGAAAGACCGCGAATCCGCTTTTCTTCGGTCGATCGGCTACACCGGTGACGAAGCCCCTCGCTTTGCTGTGCACTCCGTCCGCAGCGATCACCAGGTCACCTTCGTACTTGTGGTCCCCGACATAGACCCCGGCGGAATGGTCAGTCTCAAAGAACTGGGTGACCTTGGCTCCAAACACAACATAAACGCCAAGAGAGACGGCATAATCGTGCATCAACTGTTGGGCAAGACCACGACTGGTATATACATTTGGATTACCGTTAAACTCTTTTGGAAGTGGCTGATCGAGGAGGAGCCGTCCGGACTTGTCTTGAATGGCCATGGTGTCGGGCTGTGACGCGCCGGCCAGCAGGTCGTCGAGAACATGGTTCCATCTCCTGATGATCACAGTTGCGTTTGAGCCAACCATGATCACATCACCTCCAACACACGTCAGCACGGCCAAAAGCGGGTGGATACACTCCTCAGCCCACCTAGCTTCTTCATATCGGGATATGCTTCGAGGACGGTGACATTGGCACCGCGCTTCCTCAGCTCAATGGCGGAAGCGAGTCCACCGAATCCGGCACCCACCACAATGGCCTTGATGTCGTTGAGGGGGGTCACGGCCGACTCAGATTGACTGCCCATCTTTGTGACTGTTGTGGTCAAACGTCAGCAGCAAATGGATCAAATGCTCCTTTGGGATAGTGCCAACTTTCTGTCCCGGTGCACACAGATTATATCGATCATATTTCTGCACACAACGGCCGTGGATGGGCGGAACTCCCAAAGCCGTACGACATTCGACGGCCGTCACCGTCAGAGGAAGATGGTTGTGTGAAGCAGCCACCGGATCCCGAACTCTTTCGTCCCGGAACCATTTTTGAGTCTTCCGATTTCTCTTGGACGGACGGCTTCTCCCTCCCTCCCTCCCCCACCCTCTCAAGTTAGACCGTTCCATATCGGGTGCGAGAACCCGTGCATTACCGCCCATACCAGCCCAGAACATCGTGGAGTGTTCAGAAAGACCAGAAGGATTTGAGGCTAGATCGCCTGGACAGACACAAGTATCAACTTCACACTTCCAGCCCCTCTCTGTTGTTTTGTATTTTGTCCCCCTTCGGAAGCAACCATGGCTACCTCTGATCAACCGATAGAAGAAGAAAATCTACCCAACGGGACCGTGTTGATTGCGGGCGGAGGTCCGGTCGGCCTTTTGGTCGCGACAGTTCTTGCAACGTACGGCGTCAAGTCGGTCCTCCTGGAGCGGAACAAAACCACGACAAAATGGCCCAAGATGGATCTCACGAACGCGCGATCCATGGAAATTTTCCGAAGGCTCGGACTCGCCGATGACCTGAGGAAGCAAGGCGTTCCAGCCCATATCCCCCAGCCCGTCCTCTTCTCCACGGGACTGCCTGCGGAGAGGCCATTGACCAAATGGTTACACCCCAGTGTAAGTTGATTCCGCCAGCAATTGAGGACACGTGAACCCACACATCGTTGTGAGGAAGGGGGCGAGGGGATGGCCATGGTGATTCTAATATCGAAGTTCTCGCTCAGGACTTTGAATGTACGAGATGGAGATTTTTGCCACCCTTTTTTCCTTTAGGTCCCCGTGAAACTGACACGGTGTGGCAAAGGTCGATCAATTTCGAGAACAAATCGCGCAGACGAATGATGGCACCCAACCTCTTGAGCCGTGGCAGCGACTTTCCCAAGTCATTTTCGAAGCTTGGTTGAAAGATATTTGCGATAAGAATCCCCTGATCGATGTCAGGTTTGGCCAGAGAGTCGAGAACGTCGAGGAGGACAGGGACAAAGTCAAGACGATCGTCAGTCATGTTGACAATGGGACCACTTCTGTCATCGTCTCGGACTATGTTGTCGGCTGCGATGGTGCTTCCAGCAGAGTGAGACAGTCGCTGGGCCTCCCGTTGGACGGTGGCCCTGTGCCGGCTTTTGTGTTGTTGGTACATTTCAAATCCAAGGATCTGTCGACGTTGCACAAGCAGGGGCAATTCTGGCACATATTTTTCCTTCAGCAGTCCGGCCTCTTCAGCGGTGCGATCATAGCACAGGACGAAGTTGACACATGGACGACTCACATGTTCCTGCCGCTGGACGTCGATGCGTCCCAGATTGACTCGCACCAAGCGGTGTACGATGTCCTTGGTGGCTCCCACGGCTCCTATCCCATCGCTATCGACGAAATCCTCGTTCGCTCCGTATGGAGACCAAACATTGCGGTTGCTCGAAAGTGGGCAGGAAACCACGGTCGAGTTTTTATTGCCGGAGACGCCGCTCATCAATTGATCCCCACAGGCGGGTACGGAATGAATACGGGCATCGGCGATGCATATGATCTCAGCTGGAAGTTGGCTGCCGTGATCAACGGTTACGCTGGTAAAGCCCTGCTCGATTCATATGAGGCCGAACGCCGGCCTGTGGCCCTGCGGAACTCCGAGCATTCAGGAGTTCACATGCAGGCGCACGAAGCGGCGGCTACATTCCTGACCGGACATGATATCAACGTGGTCAACTCTGATGTGGAAGAAGGGAAGGAAGTCCGCGCCCAGATACACGAACACTATCAAAAGAACGATGGCGAGAACACCGACTTTGGCATCGAAATGGGCTTTAGATACCAGTCCCCGGTTATTGTCCCCGAACCGAAGGGCGTTGTTGAGCCGCCATGGAGTGCTTCAAAGTACACTCCAACCACGTGGCCCGGGGGAAGACCACCCCATCTTTTCTTGAAGGACGGATCCCCAATTTTTGACCATTTCCATCCCACTGGCTGGACGTTGGTGACGTTTGCGGACGGAGAGTCCGGTGCTCAGCACGTCGTGCGTGCTGCCCTCGATCTCGGTGTCCCTCTTAAACACGTCGACCTCAGGGATGAAGAGCTGGCCCGACAGCTCTGGGAGCGGACTCTGGTGCTGGTCCGACCGGATGAGCATGTCGCTTGGCGAGGCGACTCTGTGGCCAATCTCGACCAAGCGAGAGACATTCTCGCAACCGTGACCGGCAACAAGGTGAGCCCTGGCGGTGGACATCCGATCGTCAACGGCGTTCCAGAAAAGCCAGATCATGCCTTCACAGCTACGACAGAGTTGCAAACACACATTGACAGCTTTCAGTTGGAGAAGATGGCCGACTTCCAGAAATAGTGATCCTGGCAGACAGAAAAGGGTTGACAATAGTGACAGCATGGCAAAAGCCGGGTCTATTCTCAATGATTTTCGGTTTACTGGCGCCGGTCAAACAGTGAATAAACCCTCAACTCGTCCACTGTGTTGGAGGCGATTCCTCGATTGCATTACGATGCCTTGACGTAAGATAGTGAGAACGACTATCTCTTCCCCTCAAGCCTGCAACGCTTAAGAGTAGAACATCTTCTTCGGCAGCCAGAAGTCTAGTCTATCTAAAAACATGACCACGGCTACTTCTATCTCGTACCTATGTGATTAAAGGTCTTGACTTTACAACTTTGCCTTTGCCTCCTCGGCCTCCCGACGCTCGATCTCAACATACTCTTTGTAGTGTGAGAAGCACTCTGGGTTTGCCACCGCACCAGAGGGTGTTATGGCTTGGCCAGAAATAATCTGTTTGACGGCGATCTCGATCTTCTTCCCATTGATGGTGTACGGGATCTCCGGGACCTGGAAGATGTACCTGGGGACATGTCGTGGTGACCTCGCCTGTCTGATCCGGTCTCTGATGTCTTGTTTCATCGCCGAAGTCAACTTCTGATTGGATACCATTTTGACAAACAGGACCACCGACTCATCCGTATCACGCTCGCGCCTCTGTCCAACGCAGATTGTGTCTTCGATGTACGGGAGCTGCTGCACCACCTCATATATCTCAGCTGACCCGAATCGCACACCAGAAGGATTGAGAACGCCATCACTAAAGGGATCAGTCAGAGAGTACCTAGCTTCCTTGCTGCGACTTACGACCGTCCCAACATGAGAAATCCTTTCGTGTCTGTGGTCATCTGAACAAAATCACCTTGGTTCCAGGTGCTGTTCCCAAACCGCTCAAAGTACGAACTGCGGTATCGTTTTGTCCCATCGACGCCCCAGAACTTGACCGGTTGGCTGGGAAAGGGCATGCAGCACACCAACTCTCCGGGATGGCCTGAGTTTTTGACCGATACAAATCGCTCCTGACCGACATCGGCAACGTCCACGGCCATGCCGAGACTCTCACATTGGATTTCGCCCGAATGCAAGGGCAATGTAGGATTCCCGGTGACCACTGGGCAAGTTTAGTATGCATCCTTGAAAGACAGCCAAGATCGGGGTCATTTACGAGAGCACGCCAAATCTGTACCGCCACTTGTGGAAGCGAGATGGACATGACCTGGAAATCCCTCGTCATAGAACCAGTCGCACACCGTCTCGGTCAAGGTGCTACCGGTCGAGGTGACTGTCCTCAAAGATGAAAGATCCAGATGTTCTCCTTGCAGAGAACAAGCGTCAGCGGACCATTAGAACCATCGGGAGGAAGGCACTCCTACTTGGCTTCAAGTTCGCATCTTTGAGGTCCGAGAGAAATCGTGCTGATGTCCCCAGCAGAGTGACTCTAACAAGGCCGTGTGAGATGGGTGAAACGATGACGGCGAACGGCAAATGACACACCTCAGCTTCTCCACCAAACGAAAGAGCACAAGCTTGTCGGGGACGAGAGGGGAGCCATCATATACCACCACTCGGCCGCCATAGGCCAAGCCGCAGAGAACCATAGCCCACATGATCCAGCCAGTCTATGTGACACGATCAGTGAGTGGCCCAGTAAAGCTCGGGGAGCTGACCGTCGTGTATTGGAGAATGGTATCCCCCGGCCGAACGTCAAAGCCTAGTATGGAGTCCTTTTTGACTTGCAATAAGAGACCCTGAACACGGTCAGTGAAGTGATGGTCAAGATAAGTTTAGCATGCTTACCGCAGCGCTGTGTACAATGCATTTGGGAGGACCTGTCTGCAAAAAGGGGGAGGAGTGTGAGTTCATTCCCAAAGACCTCAGACGGCGCCACTCACTGTACCAGATGAATATACGATAAAGCCCGGGTGGGAGAATGGAAGTTGTGCAAAGGTCAACCTTCTGCCAGTCCCGCGACCGAGGAATCCGGACCATGAAGTCAGTTTCGCCTCTGGTTTCTGTGTCACAGGGAAGCCCTCGGTCGGAATAACGACATAGTTTTGGTATTCTGGTGTCTCTGTCAACCGCGTGGCACAACCGGTATGTTTGAGGAGGAGGCCCCTCAGTTTGCCGTTGTAGAGGACCGCGCTTTCGCCAAACACCAATTTCGGTCGGATCTGCAAGAGACGATCGAGGATGCCCTGTTCTCCCATGTCAGGTGAAGATGTGGACCACAGCGCGCCGATGGAGAGAGCAGCAAGGCACAAGACCACGGTCTCCAACCGGTTTGAAATAACCGCGGCCACTCGATCCCCCAAGTGAACGCCAGACGCAACCATGGCGTCCGCGGCTTGCTCCACCAGAGCGTATAAACGGCCCCAAGTGACGTCGGCCAAATTTATCCCTCCCTCATTGCATGTATGAATCGCGATCGCGTCGTGTTCTTGGCCCATGAGCAGATTCTGTGCGAAATTCAACCGTACTTCTGGGAAGAACTCGAGCGGTGGGAAAAAAGAACCATCTCGCTGCTTGTTGTTACTCAAAGGCGTCTCAACTCGAAGGGAAATAAACAGCAGGCTACTTACATTTGCGACGTAACCTATGCGCGGTGGCACATCTGATTTGAGATTCATGAACAAGAATAGGTCGACCCAAAAATCGGACGCCGTTCTCTTGTCCACAGAATAGGCGTGAAGTTCCTGGTACCCTTTCAAGAGAAGACCATGTCTTTGGGCAATAAAGCGAATGAATCGGTCTGTCTCGGTTCTTCCTGGATTTTGAGGTGTCCAGAGTAAGCGACGATGAGCTGTATGGGCCATGGTCCGAGAGCTGCCAACAATCGAATCAACCGGTAGAATCGAAGCCTTGAAATTGAAACTTTCGTTCACCTTAGGTGCATCTATAAGAACAAAACTTAAAGAGCAAAACTTAAGCACAAGCCGTCCACACCGACTGGCATATGCACCGGCGGAAACTGCCCGTACCGGTGTCCAAGGGACGCTTGCCCCGGAATTCATTCGTCGTCTTGTAGCCCTCAGGGGCTGACACTGGTCCGATTAGTTCCCGGTGGCATCTCCAATGGCATGAACCAGTCAAACACAGCTCCCTGATCATTGCGGAGGGCATGATCAGCGATCTTTCCAGCCCAAGACATTCTAGCTGAATAAATACGTCTGCTGTCTTTTGTTCATCCTCCCTTCGAGGCTTACGCCATCGGACTAGTCTCCTGCATAATTATAGTTGAGTGCTCGGGTATAAGAGTAGGAACCGGACACAGCAGGATTGTACTGTAGATGACCTCAACACTCCTCTTCTAGATCCTTGCCAAATTCCTCAACGCATTGGATACGGCAATGAACAATAAATCGTCGGCCGGCCGACGGCAGGCATGCATCTTGAGACAAGTTTGGGATTTGATTGAGAGTCTAAGCTGAGCTCCTGCCGCTGTATAATTAGGCATTTGGCCAATTGCGGTTGGGGTCCATATGTCTTGGCAAAATCAGAAAGGACGGTGGGTCTTGACTGTGGTGGAACCTTCAGAAAGAGATGCTCAAATTGAGCTCTAAACTGTCTCCCTGACTATTGCTATCTGGGAGGATAAAGAGTTGTCAATCAATCCTCAGCGGGTGTTGATGGCTAGCTAGCCGTTACCCTCGAGGCAAGAGAGTTTGGCACTGTTGACACAGTATCCGTGCCAGATTTCCCCATTGCCACCGTCAACGCCATAGCTATAGCACTTGAAGGGGAGGGAGTAATTCCGGGCCGGGCTCAAGACCTGCTTCGTGCTCGGAGACTTGAGACTGAAAGCGTCCGGACCTGGGGTATCTCACCCGGGCCGTACAAGAGCCGGAAGGAAGAGTTGGTACCCGAACCCGAACCCCAATTTCTCAGTCACGTGCGGGTTGACAAGGCATGAATGATAGACGCCAAGCCTTGTTTTGGGCACAGAACTGTACTCGGTCGGATCAAATCCTTTGGTCAAGTGCAGGTCTTCTCCCATGACGACAAGATAATGATCTCCAAAAAGCCCTCGCTGGCTTCTGCGTCTATGGGCGGCCGGTTCACTTGCGGTGCGAGGCTGGCTAAAGCTCAAATGCAAGACGCGTTGCGGACGGGAGCAAAAATCTAACAACAAGAGTCGGGCATGGACGCCGAAGCAGAAGATGCTTTTCTGCAGTCCTTATCCCTCCAGTCTCTTAATGCGGAGCCGGCGAGCTGGTTTGGCAATATGATCGATCTCGAACTGGAGACTCCTTCTGCGAGCGCTTCATGCGCCGAATACGGAGAATGGCCCCCGCTCACCGATGGCCAAACTCTAGATGGTGAGGACGAAGGAGAGACAAGAGCAGCGCGGCCCGATCTGGAGGATGAATGCTTCGTCAGAGTGGAGAACATGTTGCTTCAGTCGAGTAAGGTCATTTAAACGGCATGCTCCAATCCACAAGCTCTAATGTCATAGTCGGGTTTGAACTCTTACCAACCTCACTCAACCTGCTCGGCTTGAGGGAGAATGCGGAGACTCATGAGGGCCTGTTGATGGTAAGAATCATGATTTTGTCCATGAGCCATTGACATTGAGAATTGACGTACTCAGGGTCAAGTAATCGACTTGAAACCTTCGTTGGAAGATGAGCTTGTTCAACTCTATTTTCAGACTGTGCACACTCTTTGTCCTGTGCTCGATGAGATTGACTTCTATCAATGGTATCACAACCGAAATATGGAACATCAAAGCTCACTTCTGCGACAACTCGTCTTTCGAGCCATGCTTTTTGCTTCTTTCTCTCATCTCAGCGAGGAACAGATGTGCGAGACTCCGTTTCCGTCGGTCCCCGCGGGCCACAAAGCCCTGTTCAATGAGGTTCGCCGGCTGTATCACTTGGCCGGACGCAAATACCAAGGTCATGTCGCCCTTGTACAAGCGGCGTTGCTCCTGAGCCATTGGAGCCCGTACGACAACTCCACAGAGGTGAACAACTTCTGGGCCGACGAAGCTTTCCACCACGCCACAATCGGCAGATTGCACGACAGTCAGCAATCCTACCATCGCGTCATATGGTGGTGCTGCATCGTTCGTAATCGAGTTCTTTCCCTGGCTCTTCGCCGCCCTCACAAATTGAGACGGTATGAGTCCGGCCCGATGATCACGCTCGCCGACTTCAATCACCGTCGATTTCCAAACGGGACCAGGCTCAAACAAAGAAGATTTCGCGCCGCTGAAATCTTCATCAGTCTGTGCAAGCTGTCCATGGTGATGAATAAAATCGTTCTCATGAGACATCCTGGCATCCGTTGGGATGACTGGCGAGCCGATCAAAGGCTGGACTCGGCCCACATCGACCTGGACAACATTGCGTCCACTGATCAAATGATGACCTCATGGAGCCACGGATTTGAATGCACCGTGGCAAGAATGGACGATCCGAAACTTGACAGACATCTGCGAGTATCGATCCACACGCTTCGCATTGTTGCCTTGTGAGTGCGGCGGGATTGTTATCTGCCTTTATGCTGAGTAGACGCTAGGTCCACAACAACGTTATTATACGAACAGCACCTTGGATCTCGACATGGAAGAGATTCGCTGACCTGGCTCTTAAACACCGTTGCGATCAACAAAATCAAAGAAAGCTCTCGCGCCGTGGCCATTGAGGTCGGCCATCTCTTGACGATTGCCATGATTGAAGATGTTCCACTGACAGTGTGAGTATTTCTCCGCTTCCAGATGCGTCTTCATTCTCATTCCCGCACAGGCCTGCCTGGATCATTCTCCCGGTGGCTGTATACTTGGTGCTCGCAAACAACTGTCGGCTATCGATCGAAGACTTGCCGACCTCGCCATTCTCGAACTTGATTCGTCTCCTCCAAGGGATGAAGAGCCGTTTTGAGGGTGTACAATATGTCTCCGAAGTGGTCGACGCCATCAATAAAGCATTGGCCAGGATGACGCATCAATGGCAACAGGAAGAGTGAGTCTGTCCCATCTGACACCGTATGGCATCCGCACCTGACCCTTTCCGCAGTCCTGAATCGATAGAAACAGAGATGTTGGTCCACACGACGAGAATGATTCGGTCTAGTTTGGCCATCGGCCCTTGTACTCTTGTCGTTAATTAATCGGCTGAATGTGAGCGTAGAGGTGTTGAGTATCTAGGCCTCGGCGCACATCACTGTTGTCAGATGTGATAAGTTGGGGTAGGATTCCATCTGGGACTGGTTTAGCTCCGGCAAAGTCGGGGGGTAACCCGAGTTCGGGACTTTCCACCAGCTAGCCCACCCGGCTCGGCCTCGGGCAGTCAGATACATTTCGTCGGCTCAAAATGAAAAGCATTATTAATATCAATAATATCACCTGCGACAAAGATTAAAATTGACTCTATCTCAGACGACATTCAATTAACGTCAGCATGGCTCCGTTCGGTCGTCTCGTTCGATTCAAAGATGAGTCGGGATCGATTTACTACGGAGAGGCTGAATCCGTGGAGAATCCGACAAAAGAGACCTTGACTGGCCTCTCAGTACCAATCTACAAAGGGGAATATCCTTGGGACGATGATTTCAAACTGACGGGTGAGAAGCGCACCATCAAAGAGGTTCGACTACTCCTCCGCTTCGAATGATCACCACAGGGTAGTATTGACATGCCGCAATGACCTAGGTTCTCGCTCCGCTACCCCAGGTCCCCATCTTCCTCTGTGTCGGCTTGAACTATAAGCAGCATGCCGACGAAGCAAACGTAATGGATGGGCGATATTCTCGAGCAGACGGAGAGTACTGACGACGACAGATGCCTTATGGCAAATATCCGATCATCTTTACCAAGCCGCCGGGTAAGCTCCCACATTCATGGCGAGAAAGATCGTCCACTGCTAAACAGCATTGTAGATGCACTTGCTGGTCCTTATGAGGACATCCCCATTCATCCAGAGTTGCTCAACATGGATTATGAGGTACGCCGCAACCTGGTCGTGTTCAAAAAGAACCCCGCACTGGTCTCCACATCGCTGGCGTGGACATTAACCGACCTTCACAGGCTGAACTCTCTGTCGTTCTCGGAAAGGACGCTAAGAACGTGACCGAGTCGGAAGATGTCTTCCAGTACATTCTGGGCTACACCGCGGGCAACGATGTTTCATCTCGCTATTGGCAAATGCCGGAACGTTCGGGCAATCAGCACGGCAGTGCAAAGTCGTTCGATAAGTTTGCCCCGCTTGGACCAACTATCGCGTCCAAATCAGTCATTCCGGACCCAAAGGACCTGGTCATGAAGTGTATTGTCAATGGAGAGGTCAGACAGTCGACTCGGACGGACGACTTAATCTTCGATATCCCAGCGATTATCCGCCATCTGAGCCGCGGTTCGACCCTCCGTAAGGGCACTGTTATTATGACCGGCACTCCCAGCGGAGTCGCTGCTTTCATAAAACCACCGGCTTGGTTGAAAGACGGAGATGTGGTAGAAGTCCAGATTGACAAAATTGGCACGACGAGGAACAAGATAGTGTTTGAGAAGGCCTGAAAGGCTCGCCATTATCTCGGTCATAGAATGGAACTGATACATTCTCACACTAGCCTTTCACACCTCCCCAATGAATGTCGTCTGCGAGGCACTGAGGGATCGACAGCCACCGGTTAGTATGCCTCGCCTCACGCCGAAGCTGTGACTTGCGAAGACGGCTCTGGAATCAAGTGAGCCGGCAGCCCACGAGGACCGATCTCGATCCGCTTTTTCAACTTCTTTTCATCCTCCCCGGCTGCCAGCTTCTTGGCCAGTTCATCAGGGTCAATGTCAGTGCCAAAGGGATTTTCCGCGAATTCCTTCGACTTCATGAAAGCGGTTGCTTCCTCGTTGGTGTCAAAGTTGTCGACTTGGGTCTCGATCTGGTTGCCATCGGGGTCCTTGTAGTAGATGGACGTCGTAGGCCCATGATTAACGGACCACAGAGGAAGAATGCCGTTCTCTTTTCTCTGGCGATATGCGAGCAACAGGTCCCCGAGGGTGTCGAAGCTGAAAGCAATATGTTCTAGACCGCAGGTCGACGGGTCCTTAGGTCGTGTGCCCGGAACACTTCCGATTGCAAGGCGGTGGTGTTCGTCGTCGTACGTAAGGAAAGAGAGAAACTCATTCTCGTACGAAGCCTCAGCGCCCAGGAAGGCCTTGTAGAAGTTCACCATCGGCTGGAAGTTATTTGTTCGCAATACCACGTGCGCAAACTTGGACGGGGATTTGACCTTTGTGGCCGACATCCTTATTGAGCTAAACGGGAGCCAGTGACCCTTTGGACGTTGTTCAAATGAATCCACCTAGACTCGAATAGAATCTCAGAATGCAGTGCACACCGTGAATCACAGGGCAGAGCAACAGACTATAATGCAAAAAGGGTGGAAACCCCGCTAGCCCTGTCGGTTGGCAAGGGGCACCGGAGGTATTGATGAAATGATCCTATTGCACGAGCACCATGTCCGTCTGCAAAGACAGACCTCGGGACGACTTGACACTCTCCTTGCCGAAGCTAGAATGTATTCCCGGAATTGATCAGGCCATCAGGTGCGATGAGTGGCGCCACATGAAGTGGTAATGTCGACTAGGTGGCCATGAGAGATGAAGCCGGGTTCGACGACAATTCTCCTAGGGCCTAGCATGCTGTGCCTGCAGAATGTCCGTGGCATGCCGGATCTGTCGCTTGTCTGAAGTGATACTTCCAATGCAGAGTCATTGGCGGGGAGATATAGAAGAATGTCGGCGGTTCTGAGGTCGTCTATCCAGTGCCAAATGTGAAAACTTTCTCCAGTACTGATGACTCGAGCAATATGAATTAGTTTATTATTCTAAGATGCTAGCCGGTGGTGTTCTAAGACTGCCGGAGGCCAGAGTGAATGGACTCCCGGGGCCAGAGTGAATACGCTGTCTGTGTTCCCAACATGTACCTGCCTTTTTGCACCCTCTCAGTGTCGGATCCATGTCCTGCAGTAACGTGGATATTTCGTGGAGTGAATTGATGATGCAACACTGTCGCCAGTCGTTGTCAGTCTTTCAATAAATCCTACAATGTATGTATCAGACGGTTAGCTCAGGTAAGCGATGAGCAATCAGGCAGGGCGAGGCGTCTAGCATACAAGACTCTATGCTTGCCTCCTCCAGCGTCCAGGAGCGTGGGCGATGAGCATATGTACAGGTTTGCCCTCCTGCCCCGTGGCTGTCGCGGATTCGTCATGACAGTATGGGCCGGGACCGGAATCAACAAGTCAATCCGAAATCCAGCTGGAGTGGATTTCTATTATTTTTGCAAACATATTAGATCCATACTCCTCCACCACGTATTCGATAACCTCCAAACCCCTTTAGAGAGTTATTCCCCAAAATCAAGTAGTCTTGTGCAAGATGTCGGGGTTCCCTTCGCTGCAACCAGCGTTTACCTCTCGAGTACGGCCAATATCTTCATTCTTGGCTGCAGACGCTGACCTGGAAATAGCTCACCTTTGATACACTTAGACCCATTGGTAAGAAATCATTCTCTCCAGTCCATTGACACGGGGTAACACTGCATAGGGAGTTTGAGCCGTGGAGGTCAATTACAAATCGCGGCAAGCAAATAGTTCCAGTGTGCGAGGTCTTAAAGCGCTGACAAAGTCTTAGCCCATCAAACCTGGAGGTTCTTTTGTGAGCGAACCCGGGTTCAGTCCGGCCATCGACGCCGTGTTCGAATTTGGGTCGGACCATGTGACGGTGGATCCTGATATGAAGAATGTCCGGATTGATGTGAAGGCGTGCCTCAAGTGAGCCGTTACCGTCAATTTCGGCCACTACTGTCATTGCTAAAGCACCTCTCATGGCAGGAATAAAGATGGGAGTGTGAGTATCATCTCGGGAGTTGGTTTTGGACCGGCTAAGATTGTGGACAGTACATCTCCTACACCTACGTTGGCATCATCAATGTCGACCCAGCATTCCTCCTCATTCTTACCGGCAGTCCAGATGCCACGACCACTAATTTTGGTCATATTGGTGAGTTCGATACTGACCCCAGAGTACAGGTACGCTGACAAGAACATAAAGCTACACAGGTCACACTCGAAGTATGTTTGCTATAACCTCCTCAGGATGTTGAACTGATTTGCTACAGAGCGGGGCAGAACATCTTAAAGACCTGCAAACCGCCAAATTTGTCGGATCAAGTCGATTTGTCCTCGATCCCGGACAACCTCCAGTGGTGGAGGCAAAGGTCAGCAAAGTGATTGCATGAATGATGGCGAGCTAGAAAGGATTTCACTCTCTCTATAGTAACTGAGAATTCATCATTCTTAAATATGGATCTCAATAGTCATGGGTGAGGAAAGATCCGTGACTCGCCCACACAATGCCAGTGGTAGCAACAGCAGCAGCAATAGTGTGTGACGAGTGTCAATTAGGGAATACTCGGCGGAAAAATTCCTCCTTGTAATTTCCTTCATCGTCCAGATCTTTCTTTGCTTCGTTCCAGGCTTGACGGATCAGAACATGACGCTCGCTGTCGCGCACCGTAATTTTACAGCTTCGCATATGGTCAGCAATTGGTCGCCAGATCATCGGATGGTACTCACTCATATGGTTCAGGTCTCACGATGAAGCCTTCTGTCACCGCGTCTCGGTCTATGGGTATGTCGTTGCCGTTGATGTCTTTTGCATGACTGAAATTAAATCCCCACAACATCCGGGAGATAGCAATGAACAGTCCCCTCTCGGCCACGTGGAATCCTGGACAGACACGCCGGCCAGCGCCAAAGGTGAAATGGAACCGCTTGGGCGAGTCCTGACTGATGGCATTGCTTTCGACGCCTGTGACCTTTGCATCATATCGTGTAGGGTCAAACTCTCGAGGCCTTTCCACAGCACTGTTCAGTGTCCAAACCTTGACGTTATCAGCAAAAAGGCTCGAGACATTTTGCCACGATGGGCACTCACATTAATGACCATACTTGCCCCTTCAGGGATATGATAGCCATGATATGTATCGTCTTTCGTTACAGAATGAGGAACGGCAGCTGTCAGCGTGGTTGGCATCCCTGGATCGTCCATTAGTTGAGAGGAGGAGAATGACGTTGCTGGTGATCTGACATCTGAGAGATTCCTCAACACAAGCCCGTACATAAGGCAGGCTGTCCCTATCGGACCATTCTGGCATCCGACCAGCACCAACGACGCGGTCTATTTCCTTTTGCGCTTCCGCTTGGACTTCCGGGAAGAGCACCATAGCCTGCTATCGTATGAGATTCTGCTTGGGCGCGGTCTCGTGTTTCTTACCTTTACGAACCCGAGCAAGGTGTTCCATTGAGTATCTCTGATGTCGTTGTCAGTCAAATGGCCTGCTCTTCTCCGTGAATAGGCCATGTCTTACGTCGCAGCTCCAAACCCGTGAGCGGCATTCGTGGCAATCTCAACGTCGTTCAGCGCGTCTTCGTCTTTGCTGAGAATCATGTCACGAATGAAGCCTGTGAACCCACTGGTCAGCCAATTGCTCCCGCCGCGTCGAAACCTTCCGGTGGGACCTTACTCGGATATACTTTTCCCTGCCGGATCTTTTCCTTTGCATCATCCATGAGCTTGAGAAACAGTCGATCCTCTATTTTCGTAATATCTTGGAGTCTTTTCTTGAATAGACTTAGCCGGGGAGGTATTATTCGGTATAGTGGTCTCAAGAATGGGAAGAAGTCAACGACCTGCAAGGTACTGGCGATCGACGTTTTGTCCATCCACTGTAGCTAAATTTTAGCAGCCCACTGACACACAGCTCGTAAATTTCGAACCTCAATAAGATCTTTCACATAGCCTTTGTCCGATGTTGCAGTTCTCCAGCCATATAACACCGTCGATGCAATGCTGACAGTGTATCGCTGTATGTTTTTAACAAAGTCATCGGGCTTTTCCAGCATATCGTTCATCAATTGCAAACTGTCAAAGTGCTGCCATGTATTCAGACCGGCACTTGATTGATAGTGCCTTGATTTCTTACCTGATAAGGTACATATTGATCGGCAACTTTAAGGTTGAGTCTCAAATGGTACATCTTTCGTTGACGCCTCCAAACATCGTCGTTGCTGAATGAAGAGTTGTAAGATCAAATGAGTTGAACTTTGGACCAGAACTTACTTCCTGAAGGCAATATTCAAATTACCGGCAAACTCACGCATATAAATGTCTGGCCTGGCCGAATAGAGGGAGCTTCGTTTCTCCAGAAGATCTTTAATGACCGTGGCATCATTCATCAAGACCATTGTCTGTCCACCGAATTGCAACGAGACGATTGGTCCGTCTGGATGGAAATCAACACTGGTTCTCTCAACTGGGCTCCTTGGAACCTACACTCCTTTGCCCACTGAGCGAATCGATAATGAAAGTTCTTCAGAGGCATTTGCAGCATATTTCCAAGGATTGGGATGGTGGGAGGGCCTGTCCACAATCATTCATCAAACACATATACCATGGATCTGATATATGTCTGACCAGGGGGGTAATCTTTTGGTCGCATGCCATAATGCAACACTTTCCAGACGACAAAAAGGCAGACCCCGGAGAGAACCAGGGTATAACCGGTGGTGATGTCAAAGCCATGGAAATCCATTGTGTAGCCCGTCATGGTTGCTGCCAAAAAAGGGTCTCGAATTGAGGAGATCAAGTAGGCGAACATTTACTCCTCCTATAAAGCTTATAGGCTGACACAGCACTGGTTGACACATGCAAACAGCAATACGGCGGCTGTAGCCACAGAGGCCATTCTGCACCCGTGATTCCGCGCAGGCTCCCGCCGTTCCGTGTCCGTGGGTTCCTCTCCAATGGCTCCCAGGTCCTGCAGCTGATCTTTCCGGAAGAGGATGACTGTGATGCCGCGGAGGCCTTGCCGGCTTCCCAGTGCGGAAAGCAGGTGTATTGCTACTTTATCACGTGTGTTATAATGGCTCCCTTATTATTCGGTTGGACCGACATTTAAGTCCACGTTAAGAGATCATATCCCACTTGCAGCAAGGCAAAAAAAGGTAGAACACAATGTCGCTTACAACGGCCACCCAGCCTCTCCTTGAATATGCTCAGAAGTACAGAGCAGCGAGTTACGTTCTTGCCAGCGTCACGCTAGTTGTGGTACGCCCACCCACCTTCATACAGGGCTTCTGAATCCTCTTCTACCATTTGACTTGGACTAATCAAGAACATAGCTGCTGCCCCTTCTCTATAAACTTGTCACCCAAGACAAACGCCGCAAGCATCTCCCACCTGGCCCCAAAGGCTTGCCGCTCATAGGAAACCTTTTGGATCTCGCCGACGGAGACAAGGTACCCGGCATTATTCGAGGTTGGGCGAGAGAGTATGGACCAATCGTGTACACCAAGATGGGGGGCACCGACTACATATGGCTCAATAGTCCAGAAGTGGTCAAAGAACTCATGGATAAGAGAGGGTCAAAGTATTCGTCTCGCCCTTATTTGCCAATGGCCTTTGACGCGACCTCGGGGCAAAAGAGGCAGTTCTTCATGCCCTATGGCGAGCAGTGGAGAAACATCCGAAGAGTGAGCCATGGAGCACTGAATCTCTCAACTTCGAACTCGTACAAACCTGTTCAAGATTTCGAGTCGAAACAGGTCATGTACGAATTCCTTCACGCCAAGGACGAATATGCCTTTTACAACATCAACCGAAGATACTCGACGAGTGTCATCACCACTGTCACTTATGGTCATCGTGTTTCTGATTGGACCGACCCTGTGATCAAGGAGATCTTCCAGGTCCTAGACCATTTTACATTGATGTCAGAACCAGGCGCGTGGATTGTGGATGCCTTCCCATCACTGGCCAAGCTCCCATCATTTCTCGTGCAGAATTGGTGGAAGACCGGGCGACAGTGGTTCGAGTTCGACAGCGGCGTATATCTCAAACTCTATCGCAATCTTGTACAACAGGTCAACGAAGGAACCGCACCGGATTGTTACGTGAAAGATTTCTACTTGGGAGATCCGGCCAAGAATGGCATCGACGAAGTGGGCGCCGCATACGCTGCTGGTACTCTTGTTGAGGCTGGGAGCGAGTCAACATCCACCGCCATTAATGCCTGGATTATGGCGTGCTTATTATTTCCCGACACGGTCAAGGCAGCACAAGAGGAACTCGACCGCGTGGTCGGCGCCGACAGAATGCCTTCTTTTGAAGATGAGGCGAATTTACCATACATCAAAGCCATGGTAAAGGAGACCCTCCGTTGGTGGCCGATCACCAAGTTTGGGACAAATCACGCCACGACCGAGGATGACTGGTACATGGGATACTACATTCCAAAAGGAGCCGTGGTCATGCTGAACTGGTGGTGAGCAGGATATTGTCCATCGCGACCGAGACAGTTCTAACCAATCTCATCTCTATTAGGGCAATCCATTTCGATCCCAAGCGATGGAAGGACCCAGACGCCTTTGAGCCGGCTCGCTATCTAAACGATCCTTACACCACAGCCGAGGCGTTGAATCTGGCCAACCCCGAGGATCGAGATCACTATACGTACGGTGCAGGACGCCGGGTTTGTGCGGGGATCCACGTCGCTCAGAACTCGCTCTTTATCAACGTCGCTCGAACGTTGTGGGCGTTTAATATCAAGAAGGCCACAGGAGGAGATGGAAAGCCTGTAGACGTCAAGCCTGTCACGGAGCCTGGCTTCTTGACTGTGCCGGTCAAGTTTCCCGCCGTTTTGGAGCCTAGAAGCGAGAAGCACGCCAAGATCGTGGACGAGACATGGATTGAGGCCCAAAAAGAGGGCTTGCACTGGCTGAGAGCTAAGAAGAAGGTGTGACGCGTCATCGGAGGGATATTACTGGTCGGGGCACGACGGAGACACAACGATTCCGAGGATTTGCTTTTTGTTTCCTGACACAGTTTGGTCGCGGGTCCGGGTGCAATTCTGCTCCGGACCACGTTAATTCGTATTAGATAGCTTTTTTCAGAAGAGAATAGACGTGGAAGCGCGCGGCATCTAAACCCGAACAAGCAGACGGCCGCGTTTCAAAGAGCTCCTTCTGGCGGGCGTTTGCTTGTCCCGGGGACGGATCTTGTAGTTATGACGAAGGCATGCTCACGTCCAGGCCGAGGAAGTAGAATATTGGGTTGCTTGCGGTGATTGCCGCGGTTGCAGCGGAGACGGATACGACAATATTGTCATAGCTTCATGGTACAATATAGACTCTTGAGCAGGAGTTGGACAATACTATTTTGGCATGATCCGTACGCCAAGGTGACTGCCTCGGCTGGGGAAAATGGAGCTTGTTATGCTCAAGACCTTATTTCTGTTGCCCCGCACTCCATACCCCAGACCCCAGATCATAAGTAATGCCTTCATTATAAGGACGTTCTTAGCTCGGGTCATCCATGCTACAAATTTGGCGTCTTCCTCTGTCTTCCCCGCGAACAGTGCCCCAACACTCGAAGATGGCCATTCAAAGGGAGGGCAAAAAATGCTCGCTGGCGTGCAATTACTGTCGAGGAAAGAAGGCCAAATGTACGTCATCTGTTTCCTCTTTGTGTGGTCGAGGCGCTCACTCCAAGGTCGCTGCAGGCAGCGGAACGAAACCGTGTGGAAACTGTCTGGTAAGCTGTCTTTATGAGGACCTGTCCACCTGCTGAGCTGGTAAAGGATCATGGCGAAGAATGCTTGTATCCGGAATCCCACTCCCGCACCAGGAAACGGAAGGACCGAGACAAGGCTATGGATGAGAGGTTCGCTCGACTCGAAGCCATGCTGCAGGCCACCATGGGGCCACGACAATCCTCTGAGCCGTCGGTGCCGTCCGGACCTGGACCTGGACCTGAGGCTGCGCCTCTCGAAGCGGATGCTTCCGGCCAGGAGCATGCTCCCACCAGCTTCAATACCATGAGTCAACCTCCGACGTCCATATACGAAGGTACTCCGGCGGTCGAGTCCGATACTGTCATTGTCTCTCGGGGAGATGTATTGACTCCGAGTCGCTACTCGGTCACGACCTCGACGATTGCGCCATGTCTCCCCATCCCAGACGACTTCCGCCGTTCCTCACCGCCAGCTTCAGAATATTCCGCTGCTCCCACCTTACTGATGGATATTCTCCCCTTAAGCTTCGACCCGCCCAGTAAGAGACTCCGAGACGATGAAGGTTTCTCTTCGACACGCGATCCGTACCCTGCAAGGACAATCCAGACCCATGCCCCCATTTCTCCGCCCAGCACCGCTGTTGTCGATGAGAGCTGCACATCCCGCGACGGTGATAGCCCTGAGCTGCAGAGACCTGTTTCTTACCTTTCAATATGCTCAGAACCCGCCGTCGATTGGGTCGCCCGTGAAGTTGGCGTCACAGACTTCATATCGACGGCCCGGAAGTTGACCGCGGACATGATGCGGAACGAGAAGCTTGGTCAAACGGTGCAACCGGACCGGGCTCCAGAACCGGGAATTGCTACAGCTTGGAGATGGGTCTCCGCTTTCTTTGACGAGGGACTAGATTCAGTCTATGGCGTGGTCCATCGACCGGCCTTTGAAGCGCGGCTGAAAGCACATTTTGAGCACGCTCCCTCTGCAAAGGACGATCCAGGGTGGTATGCACTGCGAAATACGATCTATGCCGCAGGCTGCAGGATCAGTCTCTCCGAGGGAGCTTCACCAAAGTCATTTACCAAAGCTCGGGCGCAAGCCTGGCGTTACTTCGAAAACGCGTTGTCGGTCCACACCGATTTGATCTACTCACGGAGTGATTTGACCGCCGTCCAGGCCCTTCTCTCCATGGCCTTTTTCGCTGAAGCTTTGGGCAGTCCGGCACTCGAATTCATGCTGGTGTCGAATGCCACGCGCTTGGCCCAATCCAAAGGTATGCACCTTCAAGTCGCTGAGAGCTGGAAAATGCGGGAAGAAGAGGCTCAAGTCCGCTACTGGCTTTGGTGGTGCGTGTACTCATATGACAAGCACCTGGCATACCGATCCGGACGTCCATCAGTGTGTCAATCATTCCTTGTCCCTCCCACGGTCGACGTGCTGACCCCTTTCAGACAATCGATGACGACGACATAAGCTGCCCAATTCCTACCAGCGTGCTCGAAGGGAGCACAATCAATCTCAATTTCTTCCAGGACACGATTCGACATGCTCAGATTTCGTCTGTCATTGCAAAGCGCCTCTCCACCGTCAAGGCCATGCGACAGACCCCCGAAGAGACCCTTGTCATTGTGCAGGAATTGGAAGCCCAACTCCAAGCCTGGCGCGACTCCCTCCCTGCCGCATTTCGGTCTAGCCCGCCGTTCAAGAATGTGAAGCTGCCGCCAAAGACCCATCTTTTCCACATCATCTACCTCCACTTTGCATATTATGGCTCCCTCATCGCCATCCACACGGTGTTCTGCTACCCTTGGAACCGGCCTGGGTGCGAAAACAGCCAAAATCCAAGCATTCTTGCTCAACGGCAGCGCAGCACAGAAATAGTCGCTGAAGCTTCGCGGAATATCATCATGGCGACCCAAAGGCTTGACATCAGTGCAGCATCACCCGTTTGGTAAAGTGTCCTGCGCTTTTGCCTACAGAGTGACTAACTGTACAGGTTGACATTTTACTTCCCTTTAATCGGATTGATCAACTTGTTTGTACATGTCCTGAAAAACCCGACCCTTCCGTCCGCCAACTCCGACATCTCTTTGATGGATGTCATCGTCGGCCATTTTGGTTATCTTGAATACGCTTCGGAATCAGAGCTTGTGTTTCCCTTCCCTCGAGAGATCGTGAGTCATGCGAGGGTGGTGGTAAAGCGCGCGAGAGAGGGTTTATCTACCTCTCAATCTTCTCAGAACCCTCAGAGCAAATCTGACGCTGATGCGGAACAAAGCGAGCCCTTTTCCAACTACCCTCTTCCGGAGGTGAGTGTGGTCTTTCCACGAGACTTCTCCTGTCAAACCGTCATGGTACTGACCTTGACCGTACAGTTCATGTGCTCCGACACGGCCGATTTTGGTCTGGAAGATTGGCCGTCTTTTCTTCCCTCATTTTCAGGCGTGTCATCCATGATGTTGAATGGTGCCTCGGGATTTCGGGACATGGAGTCTCTTCTATAGCTGATACAACACTTATGCTGTCCATCACCTGCAAATTGGTTCTTAGCGCTTTTACCATACTCTCTTTGCTTTCCCGCGAGAGAAGCCTGGTCATGGCGTCTGGATAAACTACATCGTGCAAACGACACACCGCCGGAGGTGTTGGTAATGCAATGCTCGCCCGTGCTAGGCTGTCATATCAAGCTCACACATTCATAACGCACATGATGTTACCCGCTTCCCGCAGTAGGGTAACAGAACCAAGCGGGATGATTTTCATCTCCGCAAGTGATTGTCTTAGCATCCGGCTGCGAGTGCTCAGAGTCGGGTCTCCCTCTTTCCGGTCGTTCGGTGTCGGAAGTCAGCCAGCGGAGCATGTCCAGTTTTGGTTCCTTACCGCTTGTGGACAGGTATTTGGCTTAAGATCTCCCGAACACTACGCATTTTCATTAGAAGACTTGAGTATTCCGAGTGCTTCATCAGTAACAACGAAGAGACGAAATAGACCCGCCACCGAGATCTGTCCTAATTAGTTGTGGACAGCGCGATGGCCGACTGGAAAAAAGAGGTAGTCCAGATTGACCAGAGTACTCAGAGAGTAGCCCCGCTAATCATCCTCTTCGCAGACTGATCTCACCACAATAGACGCATTACACCATGATCTCTGTTCTCCAGCTAGTAAAGTACGCAATGGACGTCTGCTAGAGCCCTGGCTTCTGGAGCCTGAGAATTGGGAAAGATAGTTTCCTTTCTGACTAACAATGACTGTTTGCAGCATCACGATCCAGCGCTGAAGGCAGTCGAGCAAGAGATTCTGGATCACTACAAAGACTTCCTTCACTTTGTCAACCATGTCTGCGTCAATGACCCAGACGCGGGGAAGCGCTTTTACGACCTCCAAGACAGCACAGATTTCGACCTCATGGGTAACCTTCACCGGCCGGGTTTCGCTGCACACTACGACCACATCACCCCATACCTAGCCAACGCAAACGTCGCTCTCAAGGATATCGAGGTCTTTGCGGTGACACCAGATTTCGGGTATGTGACAGGACTGCAGCATTTCAAGGGCACCGCCGCGGACGGGGCGCCTTTTGACTTCAAATTCCGTTCTACAAGCATCCTGAGGAAAGTAGGGGGGGAGTGGAAATACATACACGAACATTTTTCCTTCCCCGTTGATATGGCCACGCAGAAAGCCGATATCACTAGCGGTCAGAGTCTGTCGGAGTCTGTTTCTCTGAAGAAGTAGGTGGGAATGAGCCAGGCGGGTCACAAGCCCATGTCATCCAGCGGCTGAGGTAGTGCGTGGTGGCATTAGGAAGTCAGAGAGAAATGGCTCAAGTCCTCCTCATTGCATTTTTCTCACCCTTGGAAGGTTGAGCTGTTCTTTTGCCTGAAGTCGACTCTTTCAGATATTCAAAGATCTGTCGTCGTCTATCCGCCAAAAATGCTGCCCGCCACTGGTAGCGTGTCAGCTTCACCAGTCTTGCCCTTCTCCTGGGCGAATGCTTTCGGCCTATTCTTCGGATCTTGTCTTGCATACTTACTCTGGCCCTATCCCGTAACCATAAGCCCATCGTTACGGGAACGTGTCGATCCGGAGCAATGAGTCTAAAGTTGGCCAGTGCAGGCGCTAATTCCTAGGCGAGAGCGGAGAAACCGCTCCCTGAATTGAGGTTCTACAACCGCTCACACTCAGCTTGTGCTCCCCATCCTTCCGAATGTGCCTCACTGCATTCTACAGAATACGAGAATGGCAGAGGAGTCGACTTGAGTACCCAGCGCGAGATATGACAGATCTCCCCTCTAGTGTTCTTCATGCTGCATCGTCCACGGGTAAATGAACAATTTGTCCCCCCGGACCGGCTGTGGACTTTTGTTTCCCGGACCGAGCTGAACACCCCGTTGAGTGTCGTAATGATTCGGGAGAGAGGTCATGACTAGAACTATTCTATTTGGTGCGTCTCCATCTCCATGTCTGTCGTTCACCCTACCGCATAAGCAAACCCACGATGAGCTCTACTACTCCTTTCAACTTTCCCGTCAAAGACAAGATCGTGGTGATCACTGGAGGAGGCGCTGGTATGTTCACTATGATCCTGTCCTAAAAAGTCAACGGTCGCCGATCTCTCGTCACACAGGCATTGGGCTGGCCTATGTCCGAATCGCGCTCGGTAAAGGCGCCAAAGTCATCATCGCCGACCTGCAGCTTCACAAGGACGCGGAAGATCTTGCTGGGAAACCGAATGTTGTTTTCACCAAGTGTGATGTCGCTAAGTGGGCCGACTTGGAAAATTTGATCACTGTATCGAAAGACACGTTTGGAGCGGTGCCGGATGTATATGTTGCGAACGCAGGGGTCTTTGAACCGGTATTGTCACCTCTCCCTCCTGTGCAAGTAGCAGCTCACGATCAATCGTTCCTCTAGCCATGGTCTAGTTTCTGGGAGAATACAGAGAAAGAGCGATATGCAATTATGGACATCAACGTCAACCATCCCATCAAGCTCACGCGCATCGCAATTAAAGCGCTTCTCGGCGCCAACAAGCAAGGAGTTGTCTGTATAACGGCTTCCATCGCCGGTTACAGCCCACAATATCCGGCGCCCCTATATTCTGCCTCCAAACACGCGGTCGTCGGCTTCACCCGGAGCATGGCACCGGCACAGCAGTTGCAAGGAGTCAAAGTAGTGGCGATCTGTCCTGGGTATGCATTGACATTGTGTTGTCCCGGTCTTCCAAGCTCATTATCGCAGCATCGTGGAGACGCCACTGTGGACGGACAACGCACAAGCGTCAGATCGATTCTCCTTCTCAAAATCAATTGCCATCACGGCGGACGAGGTTGCACAAGCGATGGACTCGCTGATCGAAGAAGCCAAGTACACCGGCGGCACGATTTTCGAGATCTCCAAGTTGGGCAAGCGTGTCATACCTGAATGGAACATTGATCCGCCAGGAATGGTCGATGGTAAGATGGCCGAGGGCACGACAATACCCGAGGAAGCGGTGACGAAAGCCCTCGCACCGATTTTAAAGATAACCCAGGAAGAAAAAGGCGCCACCAATTGAACGGGCAGCATTTGCAATTGATGAGTGAGGCTCTATGTCGATGCCATATACTACAGATAATATTGCATTGGCCAATTCCCAGCATAGTTGGACGATCTGGGCCATTCTCTTCACCATTACTCCCCAAAAGATATCATTACCTTGAAAAGGGTTGTCTACACTCTGATTTCGCATCTTCACTCGCAGTTCCCATTCTATACCCGTTTGATCAACTTTGCTACAATACTTGGAGCTGCAAGGTTGCGTAAATTTCTTAATTACAATGATGTCAAGTGATCTTTTCCCCGGCATTCCTCCAACCACCGCCGGCGGGGAGGCAGGAGGATGCCGAGGGTGTAAACGCCGAGGGCCAGGAGTACACTGCCTCCGCCAGCAATGCGCTACCGAACCAGGTCCTAGACGATGTTGGAAACTAGATCCTACGACGCAATACTTTTGTTCATATCATCCGGTCAATAGCGGCTACCACGGACACATTTGCTGTTGCATTGGAAAACAGAAACTGGAAGCGGAAGCATCATGACAACCTTCACTGTCGAAAAGTCCTCACTCAGAAACCTGGCCGGCAAGACTGTCCTCATCACAGGTGGATCTTCAGGTATTGGCCTGTGTACGGCCGAACTGTTTTATTCTCTGTCAAATGACAACAATATTGTCGTCCTCGACCTCAACCCCCCACCGGCAAGTCCACTTACAGCCTCCGACCGCTTTCTTTTCCAGCCGTGCGATGTCACCTCCTGGAAGGACCAACGCGCCGCATTCAAAGCCGCGGTCCAGAAGTTCGGACACCTCGATGTTGTCTTTGTTAATGCTGGCATCGCCGAGTACGGTGACCAGTTCTTCACTGACAAGCTGGATGCAGAGGGCGAGCTGGCCGAGCCAGATCGGAGAGTGGTCAATGTCAACCTACACGCCGCCGATGATAGCGTGAAACTGGCCATCCACCACTTGCGGAAGCAAAAAAAGGGCGGGTCGATCGTCATCACGACGAGTCTGGCAGGATACCTGGCAAGCGCTGGGGCACCGCTATACAGCGCCGCGAAGCATGGTTCGTGGATCGGGTCCCCTCTCTTTGCATTTCCCTTTCTCCAGCCCAACAAATAACAAACAAAGCAAGAGGAATGCCCACTGACACCGTCCGAGGGGGCCTTCTGGCCCCGTAAGGAGCACATTTCAAGGCGTTGTGGGTTTAATGCGCGCACTGAAAAAAGAAACCGCCAAACTGAACATCGCCATCTCCGTCGTTGCACCCGCCACCACCGTGACCAACATCCTGCCTGAGGGCAAGAAGCTAGGCCTCTCGCCTGCGGAATGGTCCGAGTCGATGCGCAAAATCGGCCTGCCCATCAACAAGCCCGAGACCGTCGCGTTGGGCGTCGGTTATTTGGTGAATCTAGGAATGCAAGGGAACGGACACGGCTTGTTTGTGCAGGCGGACAAGTTCATGGATTTTGAGCGTGGGCTGGCGAAGACGAGGAACATCTGGATGGGCCAGGAGATGCTGGATTTGTTTCGCGCTGGACGGTCCACGCCGGTCATTACGAATCGGTTGTAAATCTCTGGACCGAGAAGTGGGTTTAGTTGAGTTGGGCTGAGGGTATTTCGGGGATGAGAATCAGATCCCTTTGGTATCGGGTATTGCCCAAGAAAATGGTTGACATTAACATTCTCTTTTTAATATCTTTCCGTGTTCAGCGCGATATCCTCCCTCGCTGAGCTAGATCAGGTGTGGTAGCTATGTGCTGATTAATAATTCAATGACCGCAGGCAGATAAAAAGGATTTCATATTTGATTCCGTGATTATAAGATAGTCTAAAAGAAAATTCCATTTTTCCACTCATTCCCATGACCGAGCCCGTCTCTATCCCGAAACACCACGCTAAAGGCAGTCTTCCAGCGCATGATGAATGAGCCTTTGATTACAAAGAAGAATATCAGCCGAATCTGCGGGGAACCCATACCTCAGTCAAGCCACAACAGCCATTTTCCCATCTTCACCACACCACGCACACATCCCAGCACGACCCGAATGGAGGTCACAATGGCCCAAATGGCCCAAAGCAAGCCGACGACTCCCCACTCGATCAGGCCGAACCACAATCTTCGAACCCATCGGATCGGGCCTCGCCTCCGTCTCCGGAATGCTCTGGTAATGGAATCGTTCAACCCCTTCACCGCGAGCGTACTTGTGGTGGTCAATTTCGTGCTCAATTCCCCGGCCTCGTCCGCTGTGACCCTGACCTGAGGTGTCATCTTGTTTTCGACCATATCCTCAAGCGTTTGCAATTGAGTATGAAGAGTCGGAGCGACGGATTTGGTGAAGAAGTCCAACTTTTCGTTGAACGTGGATGCCTGTGCAGCCAGAGCGGCCATAACATTTCGCGCGGCAACAACATGCTCTTGCCTCCGTGTGATGCAGAGTGGAGCCGGCGAGTGCAGTGCTCCATTCTCGAGCGTCAGCGTGTCGAGGAGGAACTTCGGGGTGAGACCACGAGGATTGTCTGCCCGCCGTCCGATCTCACGCGCTTTCACGGCTGAACTATACAGGAGCGCTTCGGCACGCCACATCTCGCGTCGCGAAACGATGGCGGACGCGACCGATTCCTCTTCAAGCTCGGCTGAAGAGGCATCGATACTTTGAGAGAGATCTCCAGCAGATCGAGAAGGTTTCAGAGCGGCCAGACCTGCGACCGGCGGCTTGAGGTCATCGCTAATGGCATGGTTGAATTTGTCCGAAGCCTCGCGTGACCGGCTTAGATTGAGCACAGGGAAGCCATAGCTTGTCCGGCGGGACAGGCCATCTGGAGTGAGGGCCCGTCCGGTGTCGAGCCTTGGTGGAGCAAGCTGGCCGAGTCGGGGTGAATGTGAAGCAGAGCGATGCTGGGCCGCTAACCGCGAAACGTGGTCGCCATCATCACCCGGCTGGGGAGAAGTCGACGGAGTGAGAAAGTCTTCTTTCTTCTTCTCTTGCTGTTCCCGGTCGCGTTGGAATGGCGAGGTAAAGCTGGGCAAGTTTGGATTGTAATAGTGAGGTCGTGTTCCGGATTCGGGACTAGTTTTAGAAGCAACGGGAGATAGCGGCTCACTTCTCGTGCTGGAGAGAGTCGAAGACCGCGAACGCGCGATTTGAGGAGGAGGCGTCTTATAGACGTGCCCATTTTGGTTGATGTCCTGATCGGATTCCGAGTCGTGATACGAGCGCAGACTGGCGTCCGAATGGGACAGTCGATGGCGATATGCCGAAGGCGGATCGCGCTTCCAAATAAAGTCACCCACTCGGGAAACTTCATTTCCCACGATCTCGGCAATCCGACCTCCTTTGAAAATACCTCGAATCCTAGAATGATCGCTGTTCGCGGGTCCAGTGGACTTTGAGCTGATCCTGCTGACAGTGCTGCCTCGCTGATCCTGAGGCGAGTCATTTTGTGAAGATTGAGTGCGGCTCTCAGTCAACGGACTCAAACCTGTGGCCATCACACTGGCACCCCTGGCCATCGGACTGATCCCTCTGGTCATTGGACTGGTGCCGCGCGATCCCGTGCTCGAACTGCCGGCAATGTGTTCCCCATCGCCGCTGGGATGGGACGATAATTCCGTGGTCGCCAAATCCGTCGAGTCCGGGGCGTTGGCCAGGCCCGATTGTTTGCTCTGCTTCCTCTCCCGAAGGGGGTGCAAAATGGATGGAAGGGGTCTCTTCGTCGGTGATGGGGACCTGCTCGTTGGCGGTGACAGATTGATGGCAATACTCGGCCATCTGATCTCTGCCGGAGAGTTCGGCGCCGTGGTATCATAGTCCGTAGAGGATCGTGGTAACCGCTCGTCCTCGAGGCTGGATCGGACCGGAATGGCAGCGGTGGGCCTGGCCACTGATTCATGTCGAGTCTGGGACTGACTCATCGGTGTCGATGGCTTCGCACTATCCCTCCCCAACAGTCTGCCTAGTCGAGAAAGGTCCACGGATGATCTCTTGGATGCCTGAGCAGAGGAAGGCTGGCTGGAGTCTCCCAGAGAAGCATTGTGAGGATGGATGGACTCCTTCGTGTGCGCACCGGTCAAGTGAGCTGCCAACGAAGACACCTCTTGGACGAGCTCAGATTTTTGTCGCTGGTGAGTAAAATGCTTCCGCCCACGTTCTGCTTCGTCGGAGGAGGAAGAAGAAAATATGGATGCCGATGACTCGGAAATGCTGCTCCCATCTTGGAACAGCTTCCTCCGTCGGCGCAGTCCCCCATGGTCTTTGACCGCCAGAGAATCCTTGAGTTTTTCCCGCCGGCGTCGACGATCCCTCCCCGTGTGTGAATGGTGCGCGGATGTGAACGTCGGCAACTCGGGAAGGGTCGAAGACGGAGCCTCGTGATCTTGCTCACGCCACGAATCTGGAGGTGGCGTCGGCTCCTGCGGCATGGGTGGTACCTCGATCGGCGCAGGATTGCGCCATCCGGAGAAACGGAAATGTGTGTCGGGAGGATAGATCAGATTATTGTCGCGATCCTGAATCTTCAGTTTATTCGAACCCTGTTCCAACCAGTAGGCATCCGCTATCAAATCTCCAGGGTGAGTGACCCAGTCGGAGCGAGGTCGTAGTGGTTTGGTATGATGTTGCTCTGCGGAACGCGGAGTGGGCGAACCGTGCCTCCGATCATCCATTGGTGATGCCTCCTGATCATCTTCCTCCACCTCGGACACCGGCTGTGACAGAGGAGGGAGGCGGAGACATTCATCTGGCTCATGGCAAGTCGAGCTGTGGCTGGCGATGACCGCATCAACCCAAGCTCTCACCTTCTCCACATCATGCCAACCATCCGCTTCTGCATCAATCGCATTTTTCTCCCAGATCCGAAGTTTTCTATTTCGAACATATTGGAGAGGATTGTAAACTTTCATCGATGCTTCCGGTCCTGGTGTCCTCACGTGGCTTCCGGGCCGCCGGATGGGCGGGAGATGTGGCAAGAGTCGTCGATGTTCATGCGCGAGCTCAAAGTAGGTCTTTGCTTTTTGGACCCAGGCCGCAGTGGATGGGCTGATCTCGTCAGCAAACCGCAGGGCCGACGCGTCTTCATCCACATGGGCGACGTCGCTGGCCGCGGAGTCACGGCGTCCGTCATTGTCGCGGTGAAGACGTGAAGTCGAAGGCGTCGAGGTCAGGGATTCATGGCGCGATGGCTGCCGGCTGGCAGCGAGATATTCAGCAAGGCTGCCTTTTTGTAACTTTGAACGAGGATGATAGGATGAAGCAGTCGAGATCACTCTTCGACTTCCTTGCTCCATCGACACATATCTCCTGCCGGATGCTTGCCGCCGGCGTCCTTCACTCAGGCTCAAAGCCATGTGGACGATTTGCGCCGGGTCCGTGTCATAGCTGATCTGGGGCGCCGGTATTCTAGAAGCAGCCGTAGAACCGACGCGGTATCCATTCCCACTTTGAGGCGTTGAAGTCGACCGTCGAACCACATCTGCAGGAGCCGGGATTCCATCCTTCTCTTGATTGTCACCGCCCGTGTCTTGCGGAACTTCACTGACAAGAGGCGAGCTCTTCGTGGATGCGTGATGCCCCCCATTGTCGTCCCGAAGTCTCCTTTTTGCCACGGACAGCTCAGACAAATCGCTCCCTCGCTTGCCCTTGGGCGCTGACTGCGGGCGTGGCAGGATGGAGCGAGGGAGGTGAGATGGGTGCGACACTGGCTCGAGAAGAAATCCACCTGATCTATGACTGTGTCGGCGGCGCAGGTCGTCGTCCCGAGGATGCGAGTCGTGATCGCTTTTTACGCTGCTGCCGACGGACCGGCCTTCAAGGAGGTGTCCGCGTTCGCTGGTTCGGCCCTGACTAATGCTTCTGCGCGATCCTGAAGCGCTCGATTCTCCTTGGGAATGCCCATCTCCGGCGTGACGTCTCAGCGGCTCGAAGACGGGCAGAGATGCAGGCGCCCTTGCGGCGGCGCTGTTGTCTTCGGCATCAGGGCCGCCGAGGTCAGTAGGAATGGGCATGAAAGCTGCATAGGCGTAGGAAGGGTTATCGCAGTTCCCTGCGAGGACGGTTGATGGTCATGGCAGCTCCAGGAGGATGAGCCTATTGAGCGAATGTCATGCCAACAAGGACAAATTATGCCATATGAAACGTGGTTGGTATTCTGGGCTGTCCAACTTACAGGCTCTTGGCACCAGCCACACCCCCGCTCCGCTGAGTCTGGGGTTGAGTCGCCTATGCCTACCAGAGAGGGTTCGGTCGTTGAACTTGGATTATGGGAGCTGATCAGCCGCGGCAGTGCATGGACCGCTATGTGACTCCCAAAATGACGCTAGAGGACTGAAGTGTGGCGTATCTGCAGAGGTTCAAGACAAGAACAAATATTGGATTGGCATTCTGACAGAGCCATTGAAAGAGTAAGATGGAATAGTATATTTCATCAACAACCGGTGCCACCATTCCCATACATTAACAATGTTCCACGCGTAACTAACTCCGTCTGGTGGAGTCACTTGTGGTGAATAGGTCAATAGTTGCCTGTGGGCTGAATTCAAAAGCACGACATATACAACTGCTTTCGGTACCGATGGATGAGCAGCACCATATTCTATACGCGCCAGTTCAAAGGCAGGGCCGGTCTTTGATGGAGGAGCTGTACACCTGACTAGCCGCACCCTGACTAGCTCTAGAAGAGGATGTCCAAGACGACACGAGTGAGGATCAATGAAAGGGGCCATCCGATGAAAAGAATATACCGGGCCCTCTACACATTGTACTCCGGATTTGGCACCCAGAAAGACGAGACTTTGAAAGACTTGAGCCGAGAGCGCCGATACGTCCAAAGTCGAGCTTTATGCAGTGCCCTCTATCAGTCTCAGAAGGGCAAGCTTTGCCTGCTCGCTCGTGGGTATTCTATTGTGCCCGCCATATTTGACTCTTTCCCACCTCAGCCTCTTCTTCCCGTCCTTGCTGATCCATTCGTCTCGATCCAGACTTCTGCTCTCGTTTGAGGTGGTCATCATCGAAACGTCAGGGATTCGGACGGCATTGGCTACGGCGTTCCAGTTCCTGCGACCTTCCTGCCACGGGATGTCCCAGTCATCTTCTGCATGCATGATGGTCAAATCCAGATCGACATCCGCCGACTGCGCCAGCTCGACCAGTCGGCGACTGGTCTCCCACTGATCTACGATCTTGGACAAGAGCCATCTCTGTGCCGGTGGGTATATGGAAAGCGGAGACAGGAGCGGGGGGGTGATGCCTTGAACAGAATACGACTCGACCAATTTTGTGAGAGAGGTAAAGCTGGCAAACAGAACGAGGCCTCTGAAAGCCGGTCGTCGAAGACGCAATACCCATTCATGGTACAATGCGGTGGAGATGAACGTGCCCATTGACTGACCAGTAATAATGATGCGCGAAGGGGCGACGCTTTGCGGTGACAGGCGGCCGTCAAGACTGGCTGGTGGCGCTCCAGCGAACAAGGGGTCGACGGCGACATTCCCCGTCATGGCGGACAGAAGAGAGACAACGTCTTGCACCACGCCGTCTTCGGTGGGGGATCCGGTGCTGACGCCAAAGCCACGGTAATCAAAAGCGATGACGTGGACCGGCTTCTCAGGCGTGGACAGGCCCAGATACTGCTGATATGTCGGTGGTCGATAAGATGAGGCGAGATGGGCCGCATTGCCGTGCAAGCTCACCACCACGATCGCATTGGGATCATTCAACAGGATCCGAAGTCCGACCGTTTTCACGGCTTGATCATAGGACTTCAATCCAAAGTCGGCCTGCGCCTTCAAGGCCCGTTCATGTTGCCGATAGAGATGCACGGGCAAGACGTGCCACGCAAAGAGGGTGACATTGTCCGGAGTGAGGACCGTGAACGGCTGTACTTGATGATGCAGGAATCCGAACTGCTCCACGTTCAACAGGTTCTGCCACAGCGCTGGATTCACTTTGTGAGCATAAATCGCGTTCCTCTGAACGGTCGGCACCATCAGGGCCAGGATGCAGAGAACATAAGCCAGGCCGAGAGCGGCCAGAGTCCACAATGCTCTCTTCAACATGGGCCTGCCCGCCATGCTGCCGTCAAGTCGACCAGGGCGACCTGGGACGACGAATGGCAATGGTCGAATTCGGTCCTGTCCGGTATTTTAATTATAGTGATCGGCCGGATGAGTCTCGGGAAATCTAGGCGGGCACAAGAGAATTCGGGCGCCCGTCGTGGCAGGGCTTGGCATGTCGACCGAGTTCAGACTGCATGGTGATACCAGCAGTTGGAATAAGTACATTGGAACCTGGTATGAACGTGTGGTATCGTGCAAGCCACGTCTTCATCCAAACCACCTGCGAGGTTGCAGCCTATCACCTGATGACGTGAGGCTATCGACTCGCCATTTGGCCCACCAACGTTGCAAGCAGCAGCCTTGAATCTCGCCTCCTCCGACGCCTGCTTAGGCTGTGCTCTTCTCCGGGCGCAGCAACGCGGCATCGGGCTTCATCGACGTCGACGGCATCATCTCCCAGCCGAACATGTTCTCATCGCATGAGTCTGTCTACGAGCCATGGCTGACACCGGTCCCACTGACGAGATGCCCATCCTCGTCCCACAGCGCGCGGCGCTGTCCCCCTTTGAATTACTCATCACTTGCAATCCCCCTGTGTTAGAGTCCTTACTCGCACAGATCCCGACGGAAACGATTCTGCGCCTCTACCATACGTCGTCCTTCCTCCGGCAATTCTTTCAAAATTCTCCCACCTCGTGGCGGTACATTTCCTGGCGCCTGTACCAGCCGGCCGCCACCACGGCCACCATCACGACCAATGGGACGGGGACGGGACCGCGGCAGTCCAGCAATTATGCCCTGGATCAGTTGCTCATCTACGTGATCAACCCCTTCAGCACCCGGCTCGCCAGTCTCGAGTTGGACAACACCGCCGTGAGTGGAGGAACATTGACCCAGACGGTTCTGGTGCTGCGGAGACACACGCTCCAGCATATCTCGGTGCGTGGGTGCAAGAACGTGTCCTTGAAATATCACATCAATCCATGGCTACAAATGCACGCCCTCGCACGGGAGCGACCAGGACCGGCTCCCCCGGGTTATGAGACGCTCGCATTGAAGAGTCTGTACGCTTATCGATGCCGCCACCACAGACGACGGCCATATTTGCCCAGTAGCCTGGTGCGGAAAGAGAGCGACAGCGAGCCGACCCACGAACTTGTCCAGACGTGCCACAAGCTTGGCATCTGGACCGACACGGCGTGGTGCACCACGCCAGGGGCACGATGCTACCGCCGACGAGGCTACGTGACCATGAGGGTGCCGCAGGATCCCCGGGAAGTCTGGGTCGTCTATGACCGGCTCTGGCGCAGCAGGAATTGGCTCGGCCCGGTCGACGAATCCAGCGCCTCTCAGGGGCCTGCGAACCGCAAGCGCAAGCGGGACTGTCGCAGTTGGGAGTTCGACGAAGAGGCCGTGAATGGCGAAGCCATGGGCATCACCGGAGAGGGTAAGGCCGTTCCCGCGCACTTGCGGCAATCCCACCAGCAGTTCGTCGAGAACGTCGTCTGTCACAATTGTTCCGACCCTATTTTGGAGCGATGTGAGCAGTGCTCGGTCATGATGCATTGTTCGGGTTGTCGGAAGACGCTGTGCGCCAGCTGCGCTTTTGATCGTCCCTATTTGCGAAACAAGAACGCGCCGGAAGAGGAGCGAAACAAATTTTGGTGGGCTCCAGGCTGTGCGGTCTCCCCGTGTTCGATGCAAGATCAGGATTTCCCACCCGTGGGAGCCGCTCCCAACGCCAACCAAACCACGACCGCCAACGTGCTGCCGAATATCAAGTTCAAATGGTGCTGTACCGAGCCCGTCTTCTCCGGCGGAGGGGGCATCACCTTTGGGAACAGCTCCAGTCGGGAGACTGACCGAATTCGGGCGGTTCCTCTCCCCCCAGGACACGGCTGGGAGGATGCAGAGTTTCATCCGGAACATCAAGACCGCGACTCGCATCCTGAATCGACCGGTCTCGATCTCGGTCTCACGACCGCACGCCACCCGTTGACCGGCCCCGGCGGTCGATGGTCGTCGATTGACAACCTGTTCCGGTCGCACGAATCGTTCGTGGACAGCGCTCCCTCGCCGGTCCCCATTCCGCGGATTCTCTGCGCTGAATGCTACAGCTCGGAACGGTGGAAGGTCAAGTGCAAAGCATGCTCCGTCTCTTTGTGTCTCAAGCATGATGTCCGTGACCGGCTGAAGGTGCGGATATGTGGGTATAAAGATCTCGCCCTAGAGAAGCAGGAATATAAGTCTCGGCAGAAGGCGATCAAGTTACTTGCTTCATGGATGCGACAACGGAAAGAACGACAAGCGCTTCATCAAGCCGACCTCCGCGCTACCCAAGACGACGCCACATCGTCCGCGACCGCACCATCCCTGCCGAGTCCTTCCACTGCTCGGGTTCGGGGAGGTCATGTCGCGGGCTTGACAGCGAGGGTGTCCAGTGCAGACGACCCTGATCCGGCCGGCGCTGAAGTGTCTCCTACCGCAGCCGAAGTCAGCAACGCCTTGGATACGTTGAGAACTCCGGACATCGACGCCGATGTCCCTCTGCGGCCCGTGTCACCAGGGTCGAACACCACCGGACCACCTTCACGGTCCTCATCGCCCACGCCTTCGACCCACTCCCTCTCGGCGACCCCCGAGCCAAGCAATGCACCGCGCCGATCGGCCAGGCTGCAAACTCCGATCCCAAAATGGCGAGGCTGTCAGTCATTTTTTTGCCCGGCAGCGAGGTCTCCAGGAGATCATCGCCGGCGATGTGTGGCCATTATGCGGCAGTGTGCAGAATGCAAGATCCACGTGTGTGGTGACTGCATCACCTCGCTCGAGCCGCCTTGTCTCTGCAAAGGATGCCGACCTCCCCCGGTCGAAGACGAGCTTTCAGCCCAACCCTCACCGGACATCACCCTCTTTTTCTGCCCCAACTGCCGATGGGATAGGATGCAGACGGGCAAGTGTAAGAAAAGTTTCGAGGCAGCGTTGGCCTCTCAGTCCGCGAAGAAAGGCAAGAAGAGGAAGGAGAAGTTCAAGAAGCCGGTCGATGAAAGAAGGGCACGGGGCGGCCGGACCACCAGTCAGGACGAGGCCATCAATGGATTGGTCGAGTTCTTTGCGACCCTGAATGTCGCAGTCCATGACCACGGAGCCATGTTGATCCCCGATCAAGACCCGGCCAGCCAAAATAACATCCAAGAATTGGAGGATATGGGCGTTCTCGCTCGAGACTTGATGAGACGCATCCAGAGGCTGAGAGAACAGTTCCGACCGGGGTCCGTGGAAGCCATGGCATTGCCCGACATTCGCCTTGAGGACGAAGATTTGGGAATTGACACCACAACCCCCGAGCAGGACCGTGTGGCCGATGGAGAAGTAGAGGATGAAGCACTTGAACAACCCGAAGCACAAGTGCAAGATTCCAGCACTGAGGGAAATGGAAGTTAAGCAGGACCTCAATGAATGGGGACTGCCGGATATGATCGTGGCTGTACTGTGTGCAAAGCACCGGATCCAAAAAAAGACATCGTTGCATCTGGAATGAACGTAAATGAGGCCATACCTAGTATGTATGGACAAGCAACGGCGCTGGGGCGTCTTGGACGGTTCTTTGTTAGCTATTTTGTTGCGTGTGGCTTGGTGTCGTTATAAGAAACTTCATCCCCCTCTCTCTCCATTCTGGCTCATGGCGCCCCTACCCACGGAGCAATACCTACCGAGCAACGCGGTCATATGCTTTTGGCAAGGCAGCCTGAACGAGGTAGGTAGACCTGTATCTCCAGCTGGCCAGGGTTCGAACTTGGGCGCAGCTCAGTGTGAACCATGACACAATCACCCTTCCTCTGTCGGATCTAAGCATCTCCGAAACGGGAGATGCCTGTGGGCAAAGTCGCGGGCTCCAGCCTCACCCAATCCTCTGTTTGCACTCCAGCCTCACCCACATCCTCTGCCTGTACTCTGGCCTCACTCCCTCCCACACTCGCCCCCCCTGTTGCTCAAATCTCTCATATCTGAAGCCTCGCCTAAGCTGATAGAACGTTCTATTTCTCAGAGAGAGTCGGTCAGCCAGAATGTCGCTCATTTGTACCGAAGGGAAGAACCGCTCGCTCGGACCCCTAGCATCCATGTGCTGTAAGCAGCCAAAGACTGTGTGATCATGTCCTCGCGAATGGATCGCCCACAAATCAGGTTGCAGTCCACTTTCGCTGTGCATCACTTGGACAAGTGGAGCGTAAGCCCGGTCGCTGCTGACCACCCCTAGATCGAAGAGAAGGAACAGGATAGGGTTGGCCATCTGATTAAAGACGTATTTCGTCTTCTTGCGCTCAGAAGTCTTCCCCTCAGAAGTCTTCCCTTCAGAAGTCTTCCCCTTCAATTTAGCCGGATTCGACGTCTTCGGGCTGACATTGATAAAGTCCTCCTCGAAGATCTCTCTCGGTGTTGTGGCATCCTTCTTGTTCTTAACCTGTACTAAGATGACTCCGCAATTCGATGGGTTGAACTGCTCATCCTCCGTGCCATAGTACACAGGTATGAGCAGATCGTATGTTTCCTGGCTCGACGATAACTGCATCGCAGCACTTCGGCGTAACAGGTCGTGGCATAATTCAGGAATGACCTCGGCGGTAAGTGCTTCATGAGCTGGCACAAAATGAGTGAAATTCATTCTGGCTTCATGTATCCGCTCAGGTATCTTCCGAATTGAATCCTGATGATCTTCAGCATACAATGCCGTCAGAAAGTCGGACACCATGAAGGTTGGCGCAAATTCCGGAACATTATTTGGCCGATATCGAAGACTTTGAGCCCACCGAACCCAGTCATGAGCAAGGATCAACACCAACCGAGCATAGAGTTCTCCTTTGCGCCCCTTTTCTATCAACCCTTTCTCAAGAAGGTCCTGAGAGCGTGATAATGCTCCGCGGCCAGTTGTTGTCGCAGAGATGCTCCATTGCTGCTCGGGCTAAGACTGGCTCTGATGGCGTCACTGTCTCCATCATTCCTGTCTCGTGGTCCATGGATATGACCACCCTCATGAAAGAATTCACCGCAGTCCTTGTGAGAGAGACGCTGCTGGGGTTCTTCAAGCAGACATCCAAAGAGAGACGAAAGGACAGTGCAGCAAATACGTGGTCCGGGTCGGTTGGCAGGTAATGTGCCCGTTGCTGGCCGCCGATGAGCTTCAATTTGGCCAATTTGATCATATCCTCGACCCGATTTGTATATGCGTACCAGAGAGGCCTGCCGAATAGGGCCATGTGCTCTGGCTTCGCAAATGTCTTCAACGACTTGAGGAGCTCCTCTTCACATCGCATTGGATCCTCCATCTTTCGTCTGTCCTCGACGTCTAGCTGGAGAGCCACAAATGGGGGAAAGCGCTTCAGCTCAGGGTCGGCTTGAAAGCTAATGCGAGCGGAGGAGTCCTGAAGGTAATCGTCAGTCTGCATGGCATTTTTTGGCGGCGCAAGGTGTCCGATGAGAGATTCTGTTGAGAGGAAGAAAGACCACATGCGAAACTTCTTGAGGCAACTGATGACCCGATTGAGCGCCACATAGAGTCCAGGGTGTGGTTCGTCAAGGGGCCGCATTCCCATTAAACTTGACGCCTCGTCGAACACGATTACCAAGAGTGAGTCAGGCTTGCTTGCGTCTCGACATTGTTGAAGATTTTTCATCAGGTTGTCGGCAGCATTGAAAAGGCCGTTCAAGAAATTGGGGCGTTGTTCGCTATACATCAGTTCATCGTGAACCTTTGACGGTCTGTCGAACTTCCCAACCCAAGCCTGACTGGAAATTAACTCTTTAGCGATATCCCGAGCTCTCTTAGCTACCGAATCGCAGAACTTGATGCGCATCTTGGATCGTTGGCTCTTGGCGTCCTGAGCATCGGCGTCTGGTTCAAGTGGTGCCATCTCTGCATGTCTGCCACGTGCAAGCTCTTCTAGAGTCATCGTGGTAAAGGGCTTGCTCTCCACCCACGTATTGACTGATAAGATTGTTTGAATTAGCAAGAGTTTGAACTAGCAAGAGGTCTGAATTAGCAAGAGGTTGAATTAGCAAGAGGTCTGAATTGGCAAGAGTTTGAATTAGTAAGAGTTTCAAAAAAAAACCCTTGGCCAACCTACATGTCTCGAAACTGGCTTGGAGCAATGCTGCAGCGAGAGTGTGATTCCACACTACGACTGCTCTCTTCAGACAATCACTAGATGTCCCCCTCGATATCCCCTGCTCGCTGGTCAGCCCGGGGATGTCGGCTGGCGGCTTGTCCTGCAGGAATGACAGGATCTCTTCATCGGGAGGTGGAAAACCGGCGGTTCCACGGCCACGAAGAATGAAGTTGATCATCGGGCAGAGTTGGCCGAAAGCATCTGCTAATCTCGATTTACCCATGCCACTGCTCTGGACGAATACCAAGGTCTTTGCGTAGTACTGTTGCACATCGAGTAGCTGGTATTGCCGAACGAGGTCCCGTAGCGCAACGAGGGAGTGCGGAAAATAGGTGTTGTTCCAATCTTTTTGCAAGGCGTGGAGAATAGCACTTGTCTGAGAGGGGATACGTGCGTGGGAGGAGGGATTTTTGGGGTTTGCGTTCATCGTCTTCTTCGCCGCCCGACTCGCTTGAAGCTTTTTGTGTTTTTCTGGGTTTCGTCGATCCACTCAAGCATCTCGTTCCCATTCAACTCATTTACCTCCTTCTCAATCGCATCGAGCTCTGCCTGGGCGGCTTGAGAGCCTAACCCGGTGTTCGGTTCTGAAGGGGTGTTCATAATGATGCTACCGAGGATGTCAGGACAGGAGGGTGACGAGAAGAGAGGCGGAGAGGAGAGGCGGAGAGCGGAGACGGAGAGTAGGAGCGGTACTCTGGTGGTTGGGTTGGAGTGAGTGGAAGTTCAAGGCAGAACTGACTTATAACGGAGGGGTTGTGCCAAGAGAATGACGGCTTTGGTGACGGCCTCGGAGACGGAGAGTAGGAGCGGTACTGCGGTGGTGAGGTTGGAATGAGTGGAAGTTCAAGGCGGAACCGATAAAGGAGGGTTGCCCAAGAGAGTGCCGACTTTGGTGACGGCCTTGCCCAGACCTTTGGAGAATCCATAGCAAGCGGTGGCAGAGGGAAAATTGAAAACACACAACAGAGGACGCGCCTACGCGTCAGAAGAGGGGCGCGTGTGGTAGCCATCACGTGCCATCGCGCGACAGCCAAGCCTAGGCGGCTGCTGGCACCCAGCAGATAGCCAGAACGCCTTTGGTCCCTGCTAGCCCAAGATCGACCTTGATCCGAGTATGAATGAGCGATGTGTATGAAAGATCGAGTGCTGCGACTGAGCAGCAGACACCTATATGCCTAAGGTGGCAGATGTCCTTGGAATGAATCATCGTGGAACTCAGCTGGTGAATAGACAGCCGTCCAGCGTTGTGATTGGTTGCAGCATTCACCCCTTCTTGGGGACGGCAAATCTCACAGCCAGTCAGAACCCTTGATTCACCATTGAGTGACCGGCACAATTCCGTCAGGACACTTGAGAGCTGGGGTGTTTTAACTGACCAGCCAGCGGTAACCGGATTTGACCGATGTACATCCTGTTCTACTTTTGGATGTGTGGTAAGAGAGCCACCTTGGAATGACCATCATGATGGCGCCGCTGCGCCTCGCTGCATAGTCGCCACCGCCCGTCAGATGGTCAGATTGAAGGTAACGACACCATTAGATTCTCTCCTCATCTTCTCCCGTGATCAATTGCGGAAGAATAAGACCGTGCTTTATAAATGCCCCACTCTTTTCAGATCCGCGGTGGACAAAGTTGTTGGCAGACGAGGGGCTGGCATGCTGCTTCTCAAGCTCGTTTAATCCACTTGTTTCCAGGGCTGGCCGGGGTTAGGGTTATCAGGCGTGCCGACCAGGTTTTGTGAGAGCCATTACGGATCGCCAGGAATTTGAGGCCAGAAATTTGAGGCCAGGAATTTGAGCTGAGTAAGACTCACGACACGGCTTTACTATGGACTATTGAGCGCCATATCACTGGTCATTCTGTTCCATTCAAGTTCAGGGATGGCTAGATCATTGCTGTCAGAGTAGGGTGCGTACGTCGTGGCCCGCAATGACAGTGTTGCCTCTGAGAGGCACGACGATTTCCTATGACCATACGTCTCAGACTCGGACCAGGAATTCTACTTTTGACCAGCTCAGATTGAAGCTTTGTGGCGCAGATCTTTGACCGCAACCCTGGTCGCTGCCCGCAGAGGGCGCCTGATCGCTAACCTAGACCTCTCTCGGTGGACGCTGACAGTCAGCTTAATGCGACGCTATGGAACGTTGATGGCCTTAACTTACAGATATATTCGGGATGGATAGAATGACACGATGACCTCCTCACCTGCCGACGCAGCATTGTCGATTCCCTCGCGACATTGCAGAAGCTCTTTCCAGTGACTCTCCCGATCGTGATGGCGGTGTTGACCGGGTGGGCCATTCTCCTGGCACTGGTAGTTGCAACTCTGGTTTACGTGAGTGTTTCCCAACCGCTGGCGTTCTGCATCATCTGACAATTCAAACTCAGTTGATCGTGGTGACCGTGTACCGGCTGACATTGCACCCTCTGGCCACGGTGCCAGGACCGTTCCTGGCCCGGATAACCCAATGGCCGGAGGCAATCTCAGCCAGCAGGGGGAACCGCCACGTTGACCTCCAGCTCCTCCATGAGAAATACGGTATTCCTTTCTTCTTCCTTTGCTTCGTCTCGTGGTCCATCTGTGTCTGACGGGAAAACAGGAGACGTGGTTCGTATCTCGCCAAATGCTCTCTCTTTCCGAAAGGCGGAAGCATTGCACGACATCTATGGCGACAGGAAGGCCAATGTCATCAAGACAGGGTGGACGGGGGCCGCTTTGGCGATCAATCCTGGCTACACGACCCATAACATGTCCGATCGAGCCTTGCACACGGCGAGAAGAAGGCTGTTGTCGCAAGCATTCTCCGAAAATGCCCTCAAGTCCTTGGAGACGTTTGTTGTCGAGCAAGTCCGAGTGTGGTGCGACCACCTTGGCGAGTTGAAGTCAGAAAAGTCGGATTGGAGTGAGAAAAAGAATATGGGACTTTGGTCCACACTCTTGACCGTCGACGTGCTGGGCGAGCTTTGCTTCGGTGCCAACTTTGGCGCCATGATGAACGGCGGGCACTTGATCATTCGCCTGCTGATGGCGACTGCGAAGTTCTTTCAGTCGGTAAGTCCATGTGCCAGATATGGCCACGTTTCTGTCACTCATCTGTCGACAGGTGGCGTTCAATCCCATGAGAACCTTTCTTTTTCCCATTCTTCGCAACAACTGGATCGTGTCCAAGGTGGGCGGCCAGATCGCCAAAGATAAGGTGGCCTACCGAGAGACGGTCGCCCAATACGTCGCAAAGCGGTTCCAGCTGGAAGGCCAGCAGAAAGAGAAGCCTCAAGGCGGGGAGCGCAAGGACTTTTTCCACTACCTGCTCCGTGCAAAGGATCCCGAGACGAGTGCCAAGTTCAACCAGAAGGACCTGATTGGCGAAGCCGCTCTGCTCGTCGCTGCCGGTTCGGATACATCCTCGACCGCGCTGGCAGCATGCTTCTTCTACCTGACGCGAAGTCCTCAAGTTCTCAAGAGGTTACAGGACCACGTCCGAGGCGCATTCTCCGACGTCGAAAAGATCCGGTCCGGGGAGAAACTGTCTTCTCTCGCCTACCTGCGTGCGTGCATTGACGAGGCCATGCGCATGACTCCTCCCGTCCCCGACCTCCTGTCCCGACTGATTCTGCCGGGAGGCCAACTTATTGACGGTACTCACTATCCCGAGGGGACAGTCGTCGGAGTTCCCATTTACGCTCTTCATCATAACGAAAAGTACTTCCCGGAATCCTTCTCCTATATCCCGGAGAGGTGGATTGAGGGGTGCGAGGGCCAAAGCTTCTCGGTGACCAAGGGCAGCATCGAAACATCGAAGAGGGCGTTCGCCCCGTTCCAAGTCGGCCCGCGAAACTGTGTCGGCAAGAACATGGCGTATATGGAGCTCTTGATCGCCGTGGCCCGAGTGATTTTCCTGTTCGACATGCGGCTCACACCCGGGGATCATTCGGGTGACGGAGGTCCCGATAAAGGACCAGGTCGCCAAAGGCGGGGCGAGTACCAGACCAAAGACTGGCTGATTTCAGAGCGAGATGGACCCGTCATGGAGTTCAAGAGAAGAGAGCCGGCCCAGGCGGCAACCCAAGGCTGATGGCCATTAAAGAGGCAGGATCGTCGGAAACGGTTCGCTCTCTAGGCCCATGGTCTGCTCGGCCGAAGCGACTGTCAACCTCAGACTTGGTGCCGTCACAAAGCCGTGATGGCTTTAAAAGGCGCCACACACATCACGCTGGATTTGGGCGTATTGGCGACACAATCGATGGGTAGGTGGTCGGGTGTAAGACACCATCGAACGGCGCATGGCGCAGGACGGATAGAGCAAGCAGGTGAAATTTAGAGATGTGAAATCTAGAGATAAAAATTCAGTGACGCACCAGTTGATCCAAAATAGACCAATCCATACCTCGGATAACTCTTTTCTCCTCACTGCACTTCATGTTACGCACGTAAACATACCTGCACCGCCTGGTGCTGGCGACCCCTGGGACAGCAGGCGCATATTCCAGTGAGCTCAATCAGCAGTGCTGTAGCGACGCTAGGAGAGTACAGCAGATGGACACAAGAAAAACGGCGTGAAGATCTTCCGCCTGGGCCGGGTCCGCGCACGGGCAGAAACTCGGTGGCTGATATTTTCATCAGGATCCTACTTGAAGCCATCCCTCTACTCGGCGAGCCTATTGTTTATGGAAAATATTTGAACCCTTTCGTTCTTTGTGACTTCCTCATTACCATATCTTCCACCCAGCTTCAAACACCGGCCGCGACACTGTGGAACTGGAGGTGATTCCATCCCGACCTTGACAACAATCAATTCCTGGTCCGCCATGTCCCGACTACTCCTCGCTACAAGCGCAGCTCATGTATTAATTGCGGTTGGGCATACGGTGAGTGGTTTCCTGCCCATCCAAGGCTCGATCAGACCGTATGCTACGGTTTTTGCCCTCACAATAGCGGTCCTCGAACTTCAAATCTTAGCACCATGGAAAAAGCACACTGCCAACGCGTCTCCCAGGCCCATGGCATCCAGACCTTCTCTGATCCGAGATGGAAATCGCTCCCTTCCCTGCTGGAATGCTACGCCAAATCTGGCTGGTATCAGGGGAGTGTGTTCTTTTTGATTTCGGGTACGTCTCTGTCTCCATTCCCTGCCTCCTCTTTTGCTCCTCTCGGTTCCTCCCTTGCATTTCTCTATTATTCTCACTAGATCCGCTATAGGCCTTTTCACATACCGCCTCGCGCACCAACCGGTTCTGAGCGGCATTGACATGGCGATCCAGTCGCTCACGACGGCGTTATATCTCGGTAGCAGCGCGTGGTACCTGGGGAATGGCGATCGCCAGACGGGCACGATCACGGGCGTGGTGGGGCTGTTGCAGGGTGTTGCATTGGTATTTTCTTGAGATTCTGGGTTGTCGGGAGATGGATGTTCTGGGACTTGGAGTGGTAGCCCGGGAGGTAGATATTGAATGACGGGATAGCTGGAACAGAAGACCAAGTTAGGCTGTCTTCATTACTGCGCAGTTCCATTTGTGACGGAGCTGGCAGAGCCGGGCATGACAGATGCCATTGAACAATCATAGATGACTGCCGGGACTGATATGCCAGATATACCTCGGCGCATCTGGTAGGAACTGCAACTCCTCCAGGCCTGGTGCATGTCTTCGACTTGATACAACTGCTGCTCTACTTCCCTATCTTGTTCTAGTTCGCCATTCATGATGGCCGATTTGGTCTCACCACTCCACTGGTTCTGTCCGGCCTATCAGCATTCTATCCAACTTCAATGTACATGTACTTCTGGACATAATTGGAGCCGAACGTCCGCGTGGGACAAGTTCTGTGTTTGAAAGCTAGATTTCCAATGTCCCATCCGTAGCCGTCGTCGTCGCCATTCAATTCCAACTGCAATGCACGTCCATGGATGACGGCTTCCTGCTGGTCGTCGGCTCCCCCGCTGGCAAACATGTTCACAAATGCCCGCTGTGCCGCTCATGAACGTCATTAAAGTATCAACATGATATTTCGACTCACATGATACAGATACATGTTCATTGCTCATGCCTTCCAAGTAAAGAGATTCACAAATCGCTGCAGCTCGCTCGTCGCGCAAGGGTGATCCTTGAGAACGGACTGGGCTCCTCTTTCCGATGGCAAGCGAGAAAACTGCTTTGTGAATCGCTTGAAAGGGGTGTCATCGTCTTTCCACCATGGTTCAGTTTTGATGGCAGACGTGGCTGGCTTCACAAACGGACTGATGGTTGGTCTCGACTTCATCCGTATCGTTGGAAGTGGGCGCTTCGTGGAGCCGGGAAGACTTAGTGGAGGCACGTCTTCGAGACTGCGTCCCGTGTCGGGAGTGCCCAGCTCAGGCGATTCGGCTCCCGCAGCTCTTTCTAACCACAACCTCACTGATGGCTGGTGCGAGTGTGTTAAATCCGCTTCAGAATACGATGGCGTTCGTTGAGCGGATGCAGGGCCTTCAAGTGCTGCTGGATCTCTTTCAGGCGACGGACACCGTGCCTGCATCCTGCTCACACCATGCTCTGTAGTTACAAGGTGTTCAGCCAGCTGCCGCTGAGAGTGAAAGGATGAGCGGAGCCCATCCACGGAGACGCTCGGATGCTGGGAAGGAGATCTCTGCGGCAATAACTGGCTAATGAATGGAGCGGTCACAATTCCTTGCAAGTGAGACGGCTTTCGGATGTGGTGTGCATAAAAGGCAGGAAATGGCAATGCATCATCACTGCATTCTGCCACGTCGAAAAGGTACCGACGGTAACTGTGATAGTGATGGAAGATCGCGTCGTCATAGAGAAACGGGTGTGGAGCGTTTCCTGCGGTTTGCAGCCGCTGGAGGAGGATGCACGCTTTGGAAAAGTGATGTTTGCCAGCCTCGTAATCCGGATATGTGGTCTTGAATCGAGCGTATGTGGTTGCAAGTTCATCCTCGGTGACATTCAGGCCATCTTCAGAGGATCGGTCCGCCAGCCGCGCCGTCGTTCGAGTTTGTACAACATGGTCAAAGGGAGTGCTCATTATCGGACTAGATGGCCAGCGACAAGAACTGGTCGTGTAATGGCGATGGGGCGCGGACTTTCCCCTGGATTGGTCCATGTTTTCGGGGTCCACATTATCCATCGAGCCTGATCGAGACAAAAGTTGAGAACGTCTGGGAGCAGCGTGTTTGCTAAGCGGGAAAAGGGTTTTCCGGGGGTATTGTCTGAGGTCTTCCACCACTGGTGTATAGTCAGAGTCGATGCTCAAGGTCGCTGGATTTGGGGCCTTGTCTTGTTTTGCCCGCTTGGAAGCGCGGACACTCAAGAGGTCATGATCAGGGGACTCTCGTTTCTTCGCTGGACCTGTTGCTGTTACACAATCCTTTTCGCGGCATGTCTTGTTCCATTCAGGATCAGTATGGGGGGTGAGACAGTGCTGGGATGGACCCAGCTGCGCGTCTCGGATGTTGACGTGGTTCTCAGTAACAAGCTCACGGGGAATTCCTGATGGTATCGGCAGATTGAAGTCCTGCATTGGTGCATCTGAATCGGCGGCAGTTTCTTTTCCAGAAGCGCTCCCCAGATCACGCCCATTGACCAGCCTGGTTTGGACGTCACAATGGTCACTGTGAATGGTGTCGTCCCGATCGTCCAAGTCAAACTCGGGCGCTCTCTTTTGGCGATCATGGCCATCTTGACCAGAGGCAAGGGCTCTCTCGGACGTAGTTCTGTCCACAGTCGAATTGGCTCCTTGCTCAACTTCATGGTCCAAGCATCTGACCCTCAGCATATCATCGGGTTCCCCGTGATGAGGTAACTCTGACGGCCGGACTTCTCTGCTGCGACTATTGAATGTGCCTGGGACATATGCAAGTGACGAGGGAGGAGAGGCAGGATTTGGGATCTCTTGGTCTGATGACCGTTGAAGGACAGGCTCATCAGTTCCACTGGGGACATCCTTGTTCGGATGAGGCGTCCGCTTGACCTGAATCGACCTCTGAGCCGGAAGATTGTTGGTCGAGAGGTCAATAGAGGTCATCGTGCATTCTGTCAACGGCTGCGTCTCTAAGGATTGTTCATCCGAACCGGACTCTTCATCACGTCCCTGGTGCATCAGCCTGACAGCGTCGCTTTGACCATCGTCAGTAATTCCGGAACTCTCCGCAAATTCTTCTGGAGATGGGCTCGCCAGCGAGGCCAGATGATCTGGATGATCCCGGTTCATCTCATCCTGGCTTGTTGGGCGGCTGTGATTGTGAAGAGGCCCTTCATCTCGAGGAACGGTGTTTTTTGATTGTTCTACGCTTTGGACGGCTGCGAGGGGACTGCTGTCGGGAGGATACTGAAGTCGAAATGGCGTTCTCGGAGAACTGGGTGGCCACTGAGATGTCGACAATTCTTCGGATTCGTCGTCTTCCGATAGAATTTGTGAGGGCAGTGAGGGTTCTCGATCATTGATCTGTGATCTTCTCGTTGCTGGTGAAATCGCCTTTGCATGATCCTCCCTGAGACTTTGCGGATCAATCCGTGATGGATTGGTATTGTCAGCTTGACTGGCAAGTCGTTGCAAAAGAGGAAATGGAATTTGTCCAGGCCTTGGATCATTGCCCACAAGAGGCGGCTGCCAACATTTCCTTGAGTCCAAAAGTTGCCTTTGGTCGCGCGGTATCTTCTGCACGTAACGTGGTATGTACCGTCCGGATAATGATTCTGCTCTCCATCGTTGGAAATGCTGCACGAGCGCCGACGGCAGTGTGGATACATGGGCATCAGAATCCAACCTGACTTCCGCTGAGGATAGATGTGGGGATTGTGCGTCGGCGAGCAACGTCGTTTCTGTCTTCAAAGGATATTCCTCTTGTCTGCCATTGGTGGTCCCTTCGATCCTGCTCCGTCCGTTCAAGGTCGAGCTGGTGTTCGAGCTTGCTCTATATTCATCTGGCGCTTCTGGTTGTAGTTCCTCAGCCACGAGTGTAGATGCAGAAACATGCGATGTGATGGGTACTTGGAGGAGGTCCTCTCCGTCCTGGGCAGCTGAACTGTCAGCAAGCTTTCGGAGTCTTTGTGATGTTCTGTCCACATGATTTGCTAAAGACCTCTCTTGCAATAGTTTCAACGGCGGTTCGTGGCGATCCATGGTCGGAGGTAGTGGTGTGCTATTCCTGCCATGACACCCCACTTCAAACAATCGGTCAGTGGTTGCTGTGCCTTTTATCGTTGCTCTGCGTGCCACCTCTATATCAATTTCATCGGTGAGAGGTATCTGGGTGACGAATTGTCCCTGGGTGGGATGATCGGGGTCATGGTTTTCAATATCACTGTCCCTCATGTCCTGGTCCGAGGCCTGCGACTTAAACGACTGGGGGCTGCCATCTCGTTCTGGTGACCGGAGAGACGGGATTCCGGCTGGGCGGTCTCTGTGGTCCTTTGTTTGTTCCTTCACTGGATGGCAGCCTTCCGTTGGCTGCGTCCTGCCCATATCTTGGCCTCTCATAGTGGCGGTGGCCCCACTGCAGTTGTATTATCGGCTACGTATTCGAAAGTTGCTCATGAGTCAAGGAGTCGACATGATGGAACGTGGAATCCCAAAGTCTTTGACAAATTGTCAAGCGATCCGTCGGGAAAAACTGCGGATATATTTGATATCCTCGGACCTTGGTTTTGCTGGCTCTATCGGGCCATCTACATTAGCACTGCAATCAAAGCACGAATCTCATGGGGCAGGATTACCTGACGGCCTCGCATAAACTTGCTAGCTTGTTGCGGACAAAATGTGCTCATCACTGGAGTAATTCCGTAGGGGATTCGCTGCCCGCGTTGGCCAAAGTACTCAACTCTTCAAGATCCAGGCTCGAAGCTAGTTATTTGCCTCCTGCATGAAATGTGTTGTGCTTCTGTGGAGCTGAAGAAAATGTACCTTAGCGTCCCATCAATATAAGGCTTGGTCTGTATCATAGGAGTCCCGACGCGGACCGCGTTGGGGAGGACGCGACCGCCAAGAAAATGACGTCGTTGCCAGGATATATGCCTAGGTAGGACTCACACTTCTTTCACAGTCAGACTCGCGTGTACCTTTGCCAAAACCATGCCGGCCCTCTCCTGAAGGCACCACGATGATACCATGAGCATGAGATCATCGCTTCAAAATCACAACCGCTGTTCCGAGGCCGTGTGGCCTCCTGGCTGACTACCATGCCGTCCACAACTCACGAGAATCCCAGTCCTTCAGCTTCCTCCATCTTCTTACCGCTTGGGCGCCGCGTGCGTCGAGACTCGAAATCCTCTTTACCACACGATCTGGATCAGGACGCGCTAAACGAAGCTTTGGACACGATCCATAATGCGGCCTCTCAGTCCCAAGATCTGACCGTCTTCAACGAGTACACCGATCCGCCCTCGGCGACCTCCCCACATGAGAACAAGACGTTGGCGGGAGAGATACAGGGTGGCATCTCTGGCCTCTATAACAAGATCAAAGCCAGCGTCGGGGCGGTGCGAGACACCGACGAACATCATGACGCTGCGGCCGCCAGCCATCCGGTTGAGCGGTCTGTATCACAGGCCAGTTCGGACGGGACGTCAAAAGTCCAGTCGTCTTTGATGCCTCCATTCGATGCTCCGCCTGCCAGCGATGCTCCTCAATTGCCCTTGAAGCTATCGTCCAAGGCAGCCAGCGTCAATAAAGCATCCGTGTCTTCGACACCGTCATTACGGTCTCCCACAGGCCCACCTCAACCGTCGGCTCATATCGCTGATCCGACTGTGACGGAAGTTAATATACATGCAACGGGGTCTTCGGCGACTCATTCACGGACAGGCTCCAATTATGAGGTGGAATTTGCACCTCACGAGAGAGGTGTCTCAGCGCCTGGAGATGGCGAGAGTTTAAGAAGAGTCATATCAAAGACGGCGACCGACGTGGGAGGGTCCGACCGAGTGGGCCGCCTTTTGACCTCTCCTCTTCTGTCAGCGACAAATCGACCGAACAATCACAATTTACCCGTCTCGCACGATCGCGGGCTATCAGCAAATTCGATCTCTAGCCACTTCAGTAATGCTGATGTCCCCGCTGGTGCGCCAGGCCATGGCTCGCGGGAGGACAAAAGTCTTACGCGTGTGACCTCAAACCGGCAGGATGGTGTCCTTCAGAGGCACGTCTCCAATCCGTTGGATCCCCTGGGAGACCATCAGAGTAATCTAGGGAAACCGGTGGTGAATCACGGCAAGGCCTCGGAGCCTGCTTTGAATTCCTCTGGCCTGACGTCCATAGAGGAGAGACCGAAAGACAAACCGCAGCCTCGGATCAGCCAGTCGCGTTTACCGAGTTTTCGACCATCGCGAAATGCCTCTTCCGACTCGATTTTTCCACCGACGCTTTCTCGGACCAGTCGGGCGAGTCAAGACGGCCACGTTGACGGTTTTCACGAAGTCGATATCTATCGGGTTGGTGCCGCCGAACCACATGACAAGTTGAGAAGCAGGCTCTTGAGCAAGGAATTCTGGATGCGAGATGAGAACGCCAAAGACTGCTTTCTCTGTGGCGAGCCTTTCACGACTTTCCGTCGGAAACACCACTGCCGCACATGTGGGCAGATATTCGACAATAAATGTACAGTCCTTATCAGTGGCACACAGTTTGGATCTGGCCGCGCGGTCCGCGTGTGCAAGCCGTGTGAAGCGATTATTACATCCCACGACGATGACTCGTCCGATTATTCTATCGATGACTTGACGTTGCCTGATTCTGCCGTCCGACCACGGACTCCCGAGCAGTCTCCACCCTCCCGAGCACAGTCCCGCTTCGAAGACGATGACGCTTCTGTCGTCTCCCAGTCTCTGGAACAAATGTCCAAGACGCCGACCATGAGCTTTCCGGTCCGGCGCGCATTCGAGGGCAGTAATCGAACGTCGGCCGTGCTGGAGTTCGACACTCCTGATCGTCCATTACCACGGCCCAGTTCGTCAAGATCTTTGCGGGCAACCCATTCCATCGGTCATGGACACAAGCGACATCATTCTCGACACCAACATATCCGGAGCTTCAAGGCCTACCATGAGGACAGAGCTCCCTTTCAGCGGCGAGCGATGGATGATGGCATCAGAGCCGCGAAATCCTCCGCGTTCCACCGCGACAGCATCATCGATCCCGATCTTGCCCAGTATCTATCGGACGACGCATCCAGCGAAGACGAGCAATCCATCAGCATCAACCTGCAGCCGGACAAGCTGTCAAGAAGTGGACCAGACAGTGACAAAACGGCCATTGGTGGCCTTCTTGCGGCTGTTCGCAAAGGTCGCTCGCGCATCGGAGACCGGAGCATTGCAGGTCTCCTGAATTTTAGTCGTGAGGGAGACGATGGAAGCGTGTCCAGCTCCCGCACTCCTGACGCTCCGCGCGGCTCGCGAAAGCGCAACCTCAGCGTGGCCAGCAGCGTCCATCAGCGGTTGACCCCCAAAGCCACCAGGGAACGACTGAGCGTGGTGATTCCCGGCGGTCAGGACGATAGTCAGGATGGCCAAGTTCTCTCCCGGGGCCCTGTTCAGGGATCGAGGATGATCCGAAGTGCGTCCATGCACGGTATTGGGGCCCCGGCCATGGAACTCAACCGAGCCAGTATTCAGCACGTGCACAAGTTGCTGCGACAGCTGCTCAAGGATGCTGAAATTCAAAAGGCTTCGAGCTGGGAAGACGCTCTCATTCCCATATTGCTCAAAGCAACCGATGAGGTCGATCCTGACGTGCAAGGCGGTGACGATATCGACATTCGCAACTATGTCAAGCTGAAGAAAATCCCCGGAGGCAAACCGGAAGACACCGCGTACATCTCAGGGCTGATCTTCACGAAGAACGTGGCGTTGAAGAGCATGTCTAGATGCATCTCAAATCCTCAAATCTTAATCATCACATTTGCGTTGGAATATGCCCGCCACGAGCAACATTTCATGAGCCTCGATCCCGTCATTCGACAAGAGAGGGAGTACTTGGAAAATTTGGTCGGAAGAATCGCGTCCCTGAAACCCGACCTCTTGCTTGCTCAGCGCAACATTTCGGGCCTCGCCCTGGAGCTTCTGGATAAGGCGAAAATCACGACGATATTCAATGTCAGGAGTTCCGTGTTGGAGGCCGTCTCGAGGTGCACTCAAACTCACGTTGTACACTCGATGGACAAATTGGCTTCGCAGCCGGGTCAACTCGGGACGTGCGATTCTTTCGAGGTGAAGACATTTGTGGCAGATGGCAGAAAGAAGACATATATCTATCTTTCCGGCTGTCCTCCGCAACTGGGCTGCACGGTGGCATTGCGCGGCGCCGATCGCAAGACGTTGGCCCAGATCAAGCGCGTGACCGAGTTTATGATTTATGTGGTGTACAACCTGAAGCTGGAGACGTGTCTCATGAGAGACGAGTGGGCGCTGATCCCCAGCGCCCCCAAGGAGCATGATCATGAACATCAAGACGGATCTACGGCCACCAACACGGTTGGCAAAGTCAATGAGACGTCAGAGGAAGGCCCACGGATCACAATTGATTCTCGGGCCGAGACAGACCATGAGCAGCAGCCCCAGTCAAATGCGGATCCCGACGTTTCCAATGCGGACGTCACCGCGTCCGAAAAGGATGGACACCTGGCACCTGCCGTGAGAACGGACCAAGCTGACTCTGTGCAAATTCCTGATGATGTTCCCGTGCCTACGTTCTACGAAGACATGGTCGTCAAACATCAAACGAGGATTCTCTCGGCCTCTCCGTTCGTCAAATTCATGCAGCCGTATCTCCTCATGCGGGCACGGGAATTGGAAAGACGCGTCGCTTATTTGAAGAGACTTCGCGACCAAGATCTGTCAGCGGAGCAGAATATGGACGACAAAGGCAAGGTGCAGAAGTTCACTTTGATTCAACCGGAAATGGTGCACAGACCTCTGGCGGGAGCAAGCAAAAAGGTCCGAGAAATCATCCATGCGGTGCATGATGCGGAATACGACGGAGCATTACACAATTACGAGACACAAAAGAAGCAGTGGGAAGCCTACCTCTCAGGCAATCGGAATCTGTTCGACCCCTATGCGCATCAGAACATTGTCGTTCTGTTTAGCCAAGTCTCGACCGAGACGTCGGTTCCTTGCTCGGGCCCCGATCTTCTCGCGTTCAGCTTCTACAATGAACACGAGCAAGAGGAAGAGTTTGAAGCCGACTGCACCCTGGGCCAGTATGTTGAGGACTTGTGCTACCGGGCCAATGATACCTGTCCTTCGGATTCCTGCGAGAAGAAGATGTACGAACACCACCGCCAATATGTCCACGGCGAGGCACAGATTACGGTGTTTCTCCAGCCTTATCCGGCAAAAATGCGAGGCCTGCAGGACGTGATTCTCATGTGGAGTCAGTGCAAGATCTGTGGAGTGGAAACCACTGTCACGCCCATGTCCGCAAGTACATGGAAATACTCATTCGGCAAGTATCTGGAGCTTTCCTTCTGGAGCGCGGACCTACACGCTCGAGCCGGGATCTGCCCTCATGACCTGCACCGCGATCATCTCAGGTATTTTGGATACAAAGATTTTGCTCTTCGCGTTCACTACGATCCTATTGACCTCCTCGAGATCATCGTGCCCAGGTTGAGAATGACGTGGAAAGTGGACAACGACCTCAAATTCAGAAATGACGTGTATACGCGGCTGGAGCATCGCATCACTCGATTTATGGTGTCGGTGAAACTGCGCCTGAAGAGTATCAATGTGGACGCGCTTTTGCCCGAACATGCGGATTCGTGCCGATCCGAGATCGAGCGATTGACCAAGAGGGCGACGGAGGAGCATGCGACTCTGATCAAGCAAATCCAAGAACGCTACTCGAACTCTCGATACTGGGAGATAATACCTCTCAATCGGGCGATTCGTGCCATGCAAGAAATGGTCGCTGAATGGGATACGGCATTTGCAGAGTTTGAGAGGAGCTTCTTCCCGTCAGAGAATGATATTCGACGACTGGCCACGCTACAGCTGAAGAAGATCTTCCTGGATCGTGATGTGTCGGTCACCTCGCTCACCTCAAACGATGAGGGCTTGGTCACTCCACCGATCGAGGAAGGTAACGACGAGAAGGGCGCGAATATGACCGGAACCGAGGGAAGTCCTCCAGTGAAAAGAACGGCGGCTCTCTCACCTGAGAAGACGCAGAACGTTCTGCAATCTGTTCTCGAAGAGCATTCGAGTCCTGCCAACGCCGAGAAGAATGCTACCGAGCTGGTCCCGTCTACAAAGGACGATCGTCAAAGCCTGTCGACGGTCTCCGATGGACCATGCGACATCGACGAGGTCCGCCACCTTGATCTAGCGTTACCCTCGCTGTCACCACATATTTCGGCGTCAAACACTGAGACGGCCTCGCAACCTCCGCAGGTGACCGGTGGCACCAACAACTCTCATGAACCCCCATCCTTCCCCCCGTCACTAGATGAAAAGGGCCCCCATGTGTACAAACGCCCAGTTATTGAGTCCGGCCCTCCGTCTCAACCAATCGATCTCCCAGCCAGAACTCCAAACAGTCCAAGACTGGCAAGCACGAGCGGGCGACCACTGGAGGCAAAGCCAACCTCGCCAAACTTGGTTCGCACACATTCCCAGCCTACAGGCTCCGTGGCGGTAAAACGAGGAGAACAAGAGCAAGGTACCACCAGTACTCTGTCTGCCATCAACGCCATCAACGGTTTTGGCTCCATACACGGTAAGCCGATCATTGTGAATGGAGCTGCCAGCACGGAAACAAATGTGCCTTTGGCGGAGAAGAAGCTCACGGACCGGCTAGGCCTGAGTCATTTGAAAAATAACAAGTACACAAAGGGACATTCGTTCATACCTCGGGCGATAGCAAATCGGAAGGAGTCAAGGGTGTCGAGCTTGGCGAAGCACTTTGAACAACTCAGTCGTGAATTTGAAAGGGAGCGGATTCGAGAGCGGAAATTACGTGCTGCGAGAAATCGCCAATCTCGTATCTACCCTTTGTCAGCGTCAAAGCCCATCGTCGAGGTGTATAGGAATGTTGACGAAGCTGTTGACGAGAGGGATGTCTCGGATGACTCGCTGTTCAACGTGGATGGCAGGCAGAGTGTCGAAAGCGGCGAGGCGTCAAAGACAGCCGATGGAATGGCAGAGAGTGGCATATCTGAGACCGCAGAAAACGGCTTCCACGTCGACGAGTCGGCTGCCGATGGGACCGAGAACGAAGCCGACGTACAGGAGTCTGTCCATGCACCCTCTGAGACTGAGGACAGAAGTGACGAGGACGAAGGAACTGAGGAGATTCAACTACCCGACTCGGCAGAAGACCTCATCCGCCTGACTCAAGAGGATATCGATCTCAAGGAACTCCCCAAGCATGAGCGGACTTCTCTGATGAAGATGCTGACCAACTTCTGGGCTGAGCGCTCCTCAAGTGGCTGGACACCCCTGGAGTATCCCCTGAGAGCGACCGAACACATATTCGCGGATTGTGATATCATTGTCAGAGAGGACGAACCCAGCTCGATTATTGCCTTTGCCCTCGGCTCGGAGGACTACAAGACCATGCTACAGGACATCCAGAAACGTCCTTCTCGAGCTGTCGAGTCTACCGGCATTAATGGTCTTGACCCTGCAGACCATCCACAAGCAGATGTCATGCATTCGCTCCTGCGAAAGACAGGCATACATCTCAAATATCAGTTCCAAGAGGGACCCGCCAAAATGCTGTGCAAGATCTTTTTTGCCGAGCAGTTTGACGCCGTGCGCAAGAAATGTGGCGTGGCCGATCGCATTGTCGAATCGTTGTCGCGATGCCTGAAATGGGATTCGAAAGGGGGCAAAACTAAATCGTTGTTCCTAAAAACGCTCGACGATCGCTTTGTGCTCAAGTCCTTGTCCCCCATTGAAACACAGTCTTTCCTGAAATTCGCTCCGAACTACTTCCAAATCATGTCAGAGGCTTTCTTTCATGAACTGCCTTCGGTCATCGCAAAAATGCTCGGCTTCTACCAGATCATCGTCAAGAACCCGGTCACCGGCGTCGAGTATAACTGGTTCCTCTTGGTGATGGAGAATTTGTTCTACGACCGTACGCCGACCAGGATCTTCGATTTAAAAGGCAGCATGCGCAATCGGAAGATCAACGCCACTGGCGAGCGCAACGAGGTGTTGCTGGACGAGAACATGGTCGAGTTCATCTACGAGTCGCCACTTTTCACCAGAGAGCACAGTAAGAAACTGCTCCGATCGTCGGTGCACAATGACACCCTTTTCCTCGCGAGACAAAACGTCATGGACTACAGTCTCATGGTTGCGATTGACGAAAGGCGCAAAGAACTCGTCGTGGGAATCATCGATTGCATCCGCACGTACACGTGGGACAAGAAACTCGAGTCGTGGATCAAGGATCGCGGCTTTGCCGGCGGCGGGAAAAATCGGCCGACGGTCACGAGTCCAAAAGAGTATAAGAGGAGATTCAGGGTGGCTATGAACAGGTATGTCCTGGAGGCGCCGAGCTGTTGGCACCAGTTCAAGCCGGTGAGAGTGGAGAAGAGGATGTTGCGGATCGAGGACGACAAGGATGGAGATAAAGGGGAAAATGAGGTACCGATCATCGGTTAGTGGGTGCACAATACAAGTTACAGGATTAGGATGCCAGGGTCGTCTGCACTCGTGACGACAGCGTCGGTGTTAGAAATATGGCAGCTTGGGCCGACTGAGATGTATGAGTGATGACGATGATAAGAATGATCCCATTCAGGCATTTTCACCCTTGCAAACAAAGTATGGCCTTGGTTCAGACGCTGTTTTTCTGGGACGAAATGATCCTTTGCGGACCAGGTGGCCCCTGCAGGGAGTGGCGGGAGCCTGCCTCTCCGATGGTATGAAGATGGTCCTCTGACCTCCATCAGGGACGTGAGTCCATGAAGCGATTCGTGGAAATCCCATCAGATATGGCATTTGACTGGTCATTATTCTCGATCTTAAGAAGTCTTGCCTAGCCGGGGGGTCCGACCGCGGGCAAAACGCTGCAGGTACAACCACAATTTTGCCGCAGGTAGAGCAAGTGCTGATGCTATCGTAGCGGCCAATAGCAGCGTAAGAATGCGCTTCTGCTTTCTCGACTTCTCAATGACTTCGCTGTACCTGATGTTACTGAAGCTGACTCTCGAGTATTGAGTTGCCCAACCCAGGCTTGGGACATATTTGTCGAGTCTTTCTTCGATATACTTGCGGCACTTGTAGAATGGTGAGGTCACTGATGATCGCATCTCGACATAGTTGGCCAAGGCCAGGTCTGCTATTGTGTAGGTGTCTTGCGTTCTCTCCGTCGTATATGCTGCAAGAGCAACTCCTCTCTCGGGAAATTCATCGAGCTTGGAAAATAGGACTCGGACGGACTCTAGCCCGGCATTCATGCCCTGGCCATAAAAGGGAACCATGGCATTGGCTGCATCGCCAAGGATAACGACGCCATCGCCGAAGTGATGAGGAGAGCACTTGATATTGATCAACGGCAAATGCGGATTCTGTTTGAACTGTCTCTTCAGGTCGTCCGGACTGATGTGCTTTGTGACTCCAGGGAAATACTTGTCAAACGTCTTGATCAACTCGTCCTCAGATCCCTTCTCCAGTCTGGTAAACAGGCTGACCGGCCCAAACAATGTACAGACAAACGAATTGTTCAGGCTGGGGAGAGCAATGAACATAAAGCTTCCGGCTGGCCAGATGTGAAGGTGGTTGGGCGAGATTCGGAAGTCCCCGGATTCCGAGGCCGGCATGGTGAATTCGCACCATAGACAGTCGATATATTCTTGCTGATAGTCCATTCGTGCAAACTTCATCATGTGGTGTCTGGTGGCAGAGTGCGCACCATCACACCCGATCATAAAGTCAAAGTCGACCTCAATCTCTTTGGCTCGGCCCGCATTTTCATCATTGGCATGCTCCACTATCTCGAACCACGCCTTCTTCCTGCGAAAGTCTGCGCCGGTGAGTTTGTGCTGGAAGAAGATTCGGACGTTCGGAAGCGATTCTAGGTCATTCAGCAAGACTTTATTAAGGCCGCCTCGATCGACAGAGCGTTGGAATCGGCCGTGGACGTCGTACAACTGGGATTGTTCGACAAGCGCTCCTCTGGGGGATTTCAAATGAATCATCCGGCCATGCATGGGGATCGTTTCTTTGAGTACGGCATCGAGGAGTCCGGGCTGGCCCGACGACCGAAGAGCATTGATACCTCTTTCGGACAATGCAAGATTGATTGATTTGGTAAAATTGAGCGGGGTTGTGTCCGCATTACGGAGATCTAGATTCACAACCGTCAGATAGAGAATGTGAATGATAAGTACATGAGATGAATTGAGGCACGGGAGACTTCTTAAACCTACCACTTCTGAGCTCGTACACCTCGACGTCGTTGCCCCGGGTAGCGGCATAAAGAGCAGCGAGAGAGCCGACAGGCCCCGCCCCGACTACGACAACTTTACTCTTGGGCATGGATGTTCTCGAAATTGGTCTTCTTGAGATGTTGAAGATCAATAGTCTTTGAGTGAGGATGAACGATCATAAAGCCCTTTGTCAGGCCATCCGCGGTGAATCTTTTTTCCGGAATTTCCGCCAAGCCAGAATATAATTCCTGCCGCCGTTCAGGTTCTTGTTCTGGCTCCCAGGTAGTCCGAGTTTTTAAACGATACCAAAGGACCATCCATTCCAGAATAGTCAGAAGACGGAGGTGGTGGCAACTCATCTCTGCGGATCACCTCTTCCGCGCTTTGTACGCCTGCCCACCCTTCCACATTAGGCCCAAGTGTCCCTCTGCCGAGTCGAGGAATACCACGATCTTGTCCCTATTTCTTGCACGAACGCCATCCTTGCCGATCCCAAATGGATCAAGGAGCTGAGCAGCCACGCAAATGTCCGGGCGTCAATTGCGAGAACAATGCCTCAACCTTGCAGTGCCCCAAATGCAAGGAGATGGGAGTGGATAGTTTCTTCTGCTCACAAGAATGCTTCAAGCGGAGTTGGGTAGGCAGCCTTGGTCTTTGTAAGACTGGCGTCCGTCCTGGCGACAAAATGCTAACGCCTCACCCAGAGTGAACACAAACTTCTTCACAAAAGTACGAACCCCTTCCGCAATATCTTTGCCCCCAGCGTCGTGTCTAAGATCGATCCAGAGAGCGGTCACTTCAACCCATACCCGACATATCCCTTTACCGGGTCACTGAGACCTGTCTATCCTCTATCACCGAAACGAGAAGTCCCCAAGTCGATCCCGCATCCCGAATGGTGGCAGGACGGTATCCCCAGATACCCCTATGTGCGGAAGAACAATATCACCATTCTCGACCAAAAAGGCATAGAGGCTATGCGCAAGGTGTGTCGACTGTCCAGAGAGGTCCTGGACATTGCCGCGCGGGAGGTCAGGCCCGGTATTACAACAGACTATATTGACGAAGTGGTGCACCAAGCGTGCATAGAACGCAATGTAAGGCTCCAGCAACAACTGGCATATGGCCTGGAAGCTGACTCTCTCTTTTTCTTCAACAACCAGGCGTATCCATCTCCTCTGAATTACAATCACTTCCCCAAGTCGGTGTGTACGTCAATCAACGAAGTTATCTGCCACGGGATTCCCGATCAGCGTGTGTTGCAAGATGGCGACATTCTCAACATCGATGTCTCGCTATTCCATGGGGGCTATCATGGCGACTTGAACGAGACGTACTACGTCGGTGACAAGGCGAAAGCTGATCCAGACAATGTCCGGCTCGTCGAGACAACAAGACAATGCCTCGAGAAGGCGATTGAGCACGTCAAACCCGGCGTGGCGATCAAGGAGTTTGGCGACATTATCGAGAAACACGCCAAAACGCAAAACCTGGGTGTGGTAAAGACTTATTGTGGCCATGGAGTCAATACTCTGTTCCACTGTGCACCAAATGTACCGCATTATGCAAAGAACAAAGCTGTTGGAAAGTGTAAGACGGGCATGACTTTCACCATCGAGCCCATGATCAGCTTGGGCAGTTACAAGGACAAAACTTGGCCTGATGACTGGACCGCTGTGACGGTCGATGGCAGCCGGTCGGCCCAGTTTGAGCACACTTTGCTGGTGACGGATGATGGTGTCGAAGTGTTGACCGCCAGGTTACCAGACTCTCCCGGCGGACCGATACCTATGCCTGCAAATACCAGCACGAATGGTGAGACGGCTAAAAGTACATGATGCTGAATCCAGAGGACCTACCGCTGAATGGCTTTCCTATTTCCAATCATGAGTTACATTTGCAAGGAACATGACCGACATGATGACATGACAGAACAGAAATGGGAACAGATTTGATTCACGCCCTGAGAGGGCCTCTGCCATTTGTCACTTACTACACGATGTTTCCATGAAGAAAGCCTTGGGATGTTTTGACTCCAGTCTTTTGGACGACTGCTCAATGATTTAACGCTCAGGCATTCTGAAGTGTCCCCGTCATGTCCATGCGTGGCGCGAGTCAACCATTATTCACCACATTGACATGCGGGGGCTCCCGATTCTTTTCCTTTCCCTAGCACAACAAAGACCGTCTCGTGAGGTCTTTTGAGACTGAAATCAGGGCCGTCGAGGATGAGGAAAGCTTACAGAAGGCCAAAGCGCCAGCTGATATGACTCTCAAGGACATATCTGGCCGGTTAATGTTGACAAGGAGCGTGGACTGGTCAGATGCCCTGAGTTAGTGCCAGTCAGACGCCACAGATCCAGAAGCTCGGTCTCCGTACCAAATTCTGCGCAGGTAGAATTTCCGTCAGAGTAGATCTATATCCCAGCCAACAGACCACGATAACCATAGGAGATCTTTCGAGATCTACCGACTCAATCTTTTTTCCCGGATGAAGAAGCTTGATATCATGGCCCCGAGCGAAACCACCGCCATCAACGCGAATCCATGTCGCACGGCATCTCCATAGGCTTCGCGAACCACGCGCTGAACGCTAGGATCCAGCTTCTTGAGATAGTCAAGACTGCGCCTGACACCATCTTCGATTCTGGCAGCGTCTTTCCCACTGCCCAACTTCTGCGCCAGCGACCTTCGCAGATCCTGTTGAACGACTGTAGCGCTCAGAGATACACCGATGACGGAACCAAGTGATCGGAAGAGATAAGAGCAAGCGGTGGCGACCGCTTGGTCAGCTGCATTAGCATTCGAGATTAATGCAATCAGGGATGTGGTGACTCCAATTCCATTGCCGAACGCGCACATCATCGTTCCGATGATGATGAGGTAGTTGTTGTTGGCAACTAGGCCAGAGAACAACAAGATAGGGATCATGCCCATGACAAGAAGAGTGTAGGCTGACACGGTCAACCAGTAGTATCTTCCCGTGACCTTCATCGCAAAACCGCCGAACAAGGAGCCGGAAACGCCGGCACAAATGGAGGGGATGAGCCTTACAGCGGCACCGGTGGCGCCGTACCCATCAACGGCTTGATAGAAAAGTGGCAGGTAGTACAGCACGGCCAGCCAGGCGCCGAAGCTGAAGAAGTTGCACAGGTAGCATGCAAACATGCTCCGTTCAAAGATGATGTGGCCCGGCGCAAAGGGCTCCCCGGCGACGTTCATTTCGACGAATATGAAGAAGGAGAACAAGACAACGGACGCCGCCAACGGACCATAAGTAATCGGGATTCTCCACGACACGTTACTTCCACGGTCCATGCCAAAGATCAAGGAAAAGACGGCTCCAACGAGGACGATGGCGCCAAGGAAATCGATGCGCCGGAATTTCTTCTTCCAGTCTTGGTCTTCCGGTGCTGGCAGCTTGAGCGCGAGGGTGACGGCCAGAAATGCAACGAGACACAACGGTGCCTGGCCCAGAAAGGCCCATCTCCAACCGACATAGTCGGCGAGGATGCCACCCAAAGGCGCGCCAGAACCCGCTCCGGTGGCATAGATGATATTGATAATGCCCTGCCACAGTCCGCGGTCTTTGAGCGGGATGATATCGCTGAACATGATACTCACAACGGTCGTCATACCACCGCCACCGATGCCTTGAAAGACGCGGGCTGCAATCAGCTGGTTGATGTCCTGGGCCAGTCCACAAAACAGGCATCCCAGCCCAAAGACGGCATATGCGAAGAGTAAGCATGATTTCCGGCCAAAGATATCACTCAGTTTGCCGTATAGTGGTTGGAATGATGTCAAGGTCAGAAAGTAGGACGTCGCAATCCAGCTCGTCAAGTTGAGGGCGTCAAGATCGCTGCCAATCCGGCCATAGCTGGAAACGATGATGGTCTGATCGGCTGCCGACAGAAAGATTCCAATCGACACAGCTGGCATGATGTACTTGAGGTTTTTCCTAATCTCCGGATTCCCAGTAAATTGCGCCGCCCGGGTCGAATCCACGGATTCAACCCGCTCGATATCCGCCAGAGTTTCAGAGAGGTCATCGGGGAGAGCGACGGTGTGAATGGTGCCATTGAGAGTCTTTGGAGAAACACCGCCGCTGTCAGGGCTGAGCAGCGGTGACTCCTCACTGGGGCCATGCCCTTCGGTCATGGTTCATAAGATGGTGGACATCAGTAGAATTAAAAGTTGATTAGAAGATAAATAGGTTGCGACATCGCTCGCTATGCCCTGATAGGAAGGTGTGCGCAGTCCTCCGATCGAGCAGCGGAGCCGCGAGCCTAACAGTCTTGCTCAACAGTTGACCTGACCGGATCCCAGTGTGACGGGGTGGACGGCTGGTCTGACATGGTATAGAAGTCAGGCACCGGGGCGCATTGTCCTTGGTCATCCATCGATCGTAGGATAGTGTGGTGAAGCTTGGGTCTACTTGACTGCCTCGCCTTTTGGCGTTAGAACCTTTCGGCCCGAGATGGCGTGGGCGTCCGACTTCTTCCGTTCTTCTATTCCACCAATCCAAGGTGTTGCTGAGGAATGAGCAGAAGTTGGAACCTCTCGACCTGCCTGCGTCATACGTCATCACACACATAGGACGAGCCGGAAGTGAAGAGACCCACCGTTAATGAAGTGCTAGCAATTAGCTGACCTATGGCTTGGCGGAACTCGTTGCCAGCTAGTTCAGCGCCACTCAAAGCTTTTGAGGCGACCATCTATGTCCAGGGCGTTGTCCTTCTGCGCGGCAACATGCCATTACCATGAAAGAACAGGGGTATTTACAGAGGCCTATCGTTCTGGCCCTCGCTGGTGCCGTCCTCTTTTCTGCAGCCTACTATGCTTATCATCAATATTCCTCGCTCTACCAGCCTCACGACGCTCAGTTCCATTCACTGCATCGGAGCAATGCTATTCGACGACGACGGCGTCGACAATGGCGTCGCGGCTTTCCGGCCATCGACCTCGACTACGACCCGACGAAGCGCGCCTTGTCTCACCTTCGTCAACGAAACGAGGACCGACAAGGGTATGGAGATTATCAAAACAGCTACCTTTTCCGCGAGCCGGAGAATATCCAGGGCCTTGATCGAAGGCTGATACCGTGTAATCTCGATCCGCTCTACGATGCCCTTGCAAGGCGGCATCCCGAGTGGAGCCCCTATCAACAGAATCACCTGAGGCTCCATGTGCATGGACTGTTTGTGCAAAATTTTCTGCGAGAAGAATATCCCGAAGGATACATTATTGGCGATGAGGAGGTCCATACACTGATCAGCACACTCGGCGCCCTGGGGATCGATGAAGAGATGACTTTGAAGGTGGTCGAAAAGTTCGACGAAGGAGAGTATCCGCTTTCCGAGCTGTGGAGCCCTCACGACGAACCGGGCGCAAGTCCTCGAATGTCTTCCTGGCACGCCGACGGTGCTCCGGAGACCTGGAATCCTCGAGACGTCCTCCACGAATTGGCTGGGCGAAGGGCAGACGAGGATCGACAGAGCGAGGTTTCATTCAGTCGACATGGGGAAGATGACCAGGGCGGCAGTCAAAACATGCTGGACCTGCTCTATCACATCGCCGGAGAACAGGCCCGCAGGGAGGGATACATTCACCGTGGCGTCGAATGTAACAGGTGTGGGGTTCACCCGATTCAGGGTATCCGCTATCACTGCGCCAATTGCTTCGACTATGATCTCTGTGAAAGCTGTGAAGCTGACCAATTTCACACCAAAAGTCACGTTTTCTACAAGATCCGCATCCCGGCCCCCACAAGGGGCAACATCAAGCAAGTGTCTCCGAAATGGTATCCTGGAAATCCAAATGCCTTCCCTCCGTCCCTGCCGAGGCCGATCTCGAAGCACCTGCAGGAGATGACTGGGGTGGACCGGACAGAAATGGACACCCTGTACGAGCAGTTCAAGTGCCTCGCCGGCCAGCCCTGGCCTTCTGACCCCACGCATCTCGGCATGGCCATCGACCGACGCGGGTTCGACATGTATTTCATTCCCACGACTTCCGATCGACCATCGCCCGCCAATTTGATATATGATCGCCTCTTTGCATTTTACGATACCAATCATGACGGCCTCATCGGTTTCCAGGAGTTCATCTGTGGCTTGGCGGACCTGCAGGACAAGTCCCGGATGGCACGGCTGAAGAGAATATTTCGGGGCTATGATTTGGACGGGGATGACTATGTCAATCGCCAGGACTTCCTGCGAATGTTTCGAGCCTACTACGCCCTGAACAAGGAGCTGAGCCGTGAAATGGTCAACAGTCAGGAAGACTTTGGCTACATCGACGAGGAGATCCGTGAAGTGGTGCAGGGGAGTCAGCCCATCAGCGCCGCTTTCGGAGGCAACATTCTCTTTGGGCACGAGTCTCGCCCCGGTCAAGACAAACAGCCCGGAGCGAATGGTGACCTGGACATATCAGCCGGGCCCAACGGCGTGCTGCAGAATGATCTGGACTTGCGTGGTGACCACGCCCGTGCCATCGGAAATGCTGCCATCGGAGATCGAACGCGGACCCATCCATTCCGGACCTTCAGGACCGACCCACCGGCCGATGAACCCGTCATGCATCTGCACAGGACAAGTAATTTCGAGTTGCTGAGCTTACAACACGGAGACGACGCCACCGAAGAAGAATTGGCAGGCCCGGATCCGCCTCTCCAAGCGTATGGATGGCCTCCTTTGCTGACCCCCGAGCCGGAAGATATCACCGAGGCGCTGGGACAGAGTGTGCCTTTCGAGGACATCACGGACCCCGTTGATCGGTCCCGGGTGCTCTATGCGCAGTCTCAACGCCTCGATGCAGAATGTGACCGCTTTGCCGAATCCTCCAGGCGGAAAGCTCTCCATGAGAGGTGGCGGCGCCGGCAGTTCTATCTGGACGAGGAGGAAGGCATGACGAAGCCCCCCGGCTACACCGAGCCTGACAGCTCTGATGAGGATGATGACCGGCATAGCATCACCACCGGTAAGAAGAAGAAGCCTCCTCGTCTGGAGGCCGGTGCCAGCAGCTCCCGACAGCGTTCCACCCGGTCTCGGTCCTCTTCCAAAGTCCGTTTCGATGACAGCGCCATTGACACGGATTATGAAACTCGATCAAATACGTCTTCGAGGAGTATTCCGGTCAATGAACGGTGGGGTGGGTTCGAGCTCGGTCATCCTGACCCTGATATTGCCAAGGATGTCCTGTATCAAGCCGTTCAACAAGGCTTCAATGAATTACTGGACACTTTGTTCAAGGCGAAGGAAGATGAAGCCATGGAAGCGTTGAGGACGAGGTCAGCCCGCCTCCAATACGCCGACGAGCTGGACCGGTACGAGAAGTCTCTCACCCGGGCGGAGCAAGTGAAAGACGAAGCATTGAGACAAGCCGATATGCTGCGGACAGAGGAGATTCTCCGAAGTAGTGGAAGCACCAGCAAAGAACAGCTACTTCACGAGCACGACCCTCAGGCATCTGACGCTAGCCCAAAGCCGCTGTTGGACAGATCCGAAATGCGAGCGTCGCCCGATCCGACCGACCATATAGAGCTCATGTTTGGTGGCAACCCGGCGACTCCTGCTGCCCAGCTGGAAACGCTCAATGGCCGCGCAGACGTCGAATCCACCTCGAGTGACTCGTGGCATGATCCAACACTGCCCCAATTTCGCCCCGACGAGGCCGAAGAGAATCGCGAGCAAAGACGCGACAACCAGCCGTACAAGCACAACACTGAGGTCTATGACAAATGGCTTCGACACAAAAGGACTGACAAGGAGGCACAAGAGCGCGGCGGTTACGCCAAATTAAGTTTCAAAGAGTTCAGACGCAAGATGGTGTTGGAGGATGATGTGGCTAACGCGTTAGGTCCCGACGAGGATGTGGATATTGATGATGATTCAGCAATATGGGAGCGCAGCGCAGAGTTGGGGAAGCTAGCCTTTGTGGGAACATGGCTGGAGATGGCGAACTTCTAGTGGAGGTGTGGCTGTATCAATATCACGATGTTATGAACCCCATGATACCCAGTTGGACCAGCAAATAGCGATTGACGCCAAATTAAACTTGATTGTCCAGACTCTGGAGGTTCAGCTGTATTCGCCAACTTGATTTTGCCAAGGGTGGTTTCCAGGAACTCAAATGTCAAGCCCTTTCAATCGAATGTACAGACGTCATGAGGGGTCCAGAGTTCTTCACCAGCGTTGCAGAGTGGATACCTGTCTGAGATTAGCCTTGCAGCTCAGGAGTCGCCAAGTGTCTATATGTAATTTACGTTCTACAAAAGCTGTGCCACTCTTGGACATCATAGTCTCTATTTGACTGAGGAGCTCATCCCCGCCATTTTTATCTGGCGAAGCGGTGCAGATGTGGTGTTGTGTGTTTGTTCGCCTTAACACAGCAAACGTCACACCCAAGATGGCGCCTTCGAAATGGGGCAGAAATTCAATCTTCACTGAGATCGAACAGCTGCTCGATTCCTATGTAGAAGCCAGCCGAGTCTGCCTCTACGGGTAAGGTTTCCGCCTATGAGCAGCATCGTTTACAGGGTCACTGATTCGTCCAGACAGAAGAGCCAGCCGGAGAGTGGAACGATGAGGCGACGGTAAGGCAACTGGAACTTGGCATGCACGGCAAACGAAACTTCACAGCCTCACCTGTCGCAGACTGTCAGAATTTGCTCCATCCTGTCTGTTGACCTCGGACGCATTGGAGGCCGAAACGAGGCATCTATATCTATGTGGTACTGAACCTGGGTCATCTCTCCGGTGATTAGTCGCAGATTCGCCGCCATCATTCTCCAGCCCAAGGCGCTGCCTAGCGCTTTATCCCTTTTCCTTCCACCTGCGCCATTGCACTCAACCGCTAGCACTCAACAGCCAACGACTGGCGCCCAACTCCTGCGTTACACTCGTCCGTCCCTTGTAACCAGACTACCACTGGATTTAACTTCAGTTAGCCGCAAATTGCAGGGGAACCTGGCTCCATTGACTTGACTGGTCTTACAAATCTTCACACCCGTCCTTGGTCGCTGCTCTCCGGACAGGTCTTGTTGCTGCGTTGTCTGTCCTTTGTCTTTCGTCCGGCTTGCTGCCGAAGCGCTGCCCTGCATCGCCTTGTGGGGAAAGGGACATTTACAAGGCTCAGAATGTTTACTCGATATTCAGATGACCCTGGGTATCGCGCTCGAGGTGCCGCCCACCCTCGTCCTACTGCTCCCGCCCGCCGAGAAACCCGAGGAGGGCGTGACGATCGAGATCGGTCAGTTCCGAGATCAATACCAGAAGGACCAATACCAGAATCTGACCCGATAGACAGTGACACTCCGATGATGTTCTCAACGTTTCGATATTCACATGACCCTGGGTATCGCGCTCGAGGCGACGCCCACCCTCGTCCTACTGCTCCCGCCCGCCGAGAAACCCGAGATCCGATTCCGAGATCAAGACCACTACCAGAAAGTGGGATCCACTTTTGCCCCGGAGATGGTATCGAGAGAGAGGTCATTCAACACGAAATAGGTAAATACCTTGGTCAGGATGCCGCCTGTCGACCAGGCCAGGATTCAAGCGTACGCTGCAACGGACGTGTTTTGTGGAAGGGATGGTCCGCTAACGGCGTTCTATAGGGTCGAAGAGGATACTGGGTCAGTGCGGATCGACCATTCACAATGGTATGGCGGGCTCTGCCCTTCTCCTCCACCTTCTTCCCTTCCCTTCACACAGCGGGGGTTGGTCCTGATCATGTCTCCTCCCCCATCTAACACTTTCGATCAGGCAATGGGAGAGTCTTTACGTCAAGAGACGATCAGGTGGCAGCGAGACCGGGAAAGAAGAGCGCGAGAGGGTCTGCCACAAGGTAGGGTCAACATGCACGCAGAAACAAATAGATCTGAGAGCGTTCTAGGTTCCTATGCCGACATGCGAGCCAGAGAGGCCGGGGAAGAACAACGACAACGTGAACGGGACCGAGATCGTGATAGGGACAGGGACCGCAACCGTGACCGCGACCGCAACCGTGACCATGACCGAGAACGGGACCGGCGTTATCAAGATGAGATGGACGTTGATATGGTCGATGATTACGATCTGTGGGATCCCAGGCGTCGCGATCCGCGAGAGATTGAACCACGGAGTGTTCAACACAGCCGACATGGCACTTTACCCGTCCAAGCTGCTTATCCTCCGGATGCTGGCTATCCGACCTCGTCTCCCCTCGTTTCAACGTCGGGATATAACCCTTCAAGATACTACCCGACGGGACCAGGACCAGAGAACCAACCCAGATTGTATAGTGATCCTCCAGACTATACCAGAAGCACCACGCCACCATCCATACAGTTTCAAATCATCGATTCTATGATCTATTCTAGCGCCCCGCTCTTTCCTAGGGGTGCCAGTACATCCAGTGACGCTGCACAGGAGCAGCCGATGCATGGCGGCCATGGATCAAGTAAAATTACAAGCGACATTGTCACAATCCTCACCCTTCCAAAGCCGAACGCAGAGGCGTGTCTGAAGGATATGCGAAGGGAAAATTCCAATCTACCTTTTTGGAACACGTTGTTACGCATCATCGAGAGAAACGAGAACAGTGACGAGGCTGTTATAGGCCTCATATTATCAGGCCTCCCTTTATCGCGGGATGCAATCTTGTCAATTCTCAGATCCTTTGATAAGCATACAGTCAACCTGTTGCTCGCTTGGAAACACCTCTCTGTGGATGATGAAATGATCCAGGCCGGAGCTGACAATGAAAAGCACAAAGCTGCCATCGATGGAGTTTTGCGAGATCGTGTCCAGACTGGTGATGCACCCGAAAAGGCACTTATAGTTGCTTTAAGGGATCAAAATGCAACGACGATCCTTCCCCTTCTGTTCCAGCGGTTTCCAGACATCCATGTCGGGTTGGCGGCACTCGAGGAGGCGCTAAAATATGCAGTTATGCCAACGATGATACTAGAAGCCTTGTTAAAGTATGAGGCTAAACGAGACGGAATTGAGAGCGAAGTTATATTGGACCGCTTACTCAGGGTATCCGTGGGTCATGAACATAGTGACACACTTCGCGACATGTTGGCAATATGCACGAGTTCTGTCCATGTTTCATGGAAAATGGCAGGTCAGGGGGAAATACGAGGACTGGTGAGGGTTCTGAATATTGCGCTCGAAAGGGGAACACCGGTGACTTTTGACCCTCAAGTTGCTGCCAGGTGTGCATACTTTCTGAAACAAACGAGAACTACACCCGGACAGGAAAGTTTTTGGAAGCTGCTGGAAAAGCATCGATATCATACAGAGACAAATTTGTCCGAGATCGACTTCACTATAGCTGTCACAGACGATGTGGTATATTTGGACTATTTGCTGCGAATGGCGCCGCATATTAAGATCAATCCGGCACTCATCGAAGGAGTACTTGCGAATACCAAGAGGAGAGATGAATTAATCTCAATTCTGCTGAAAGAAGATGAGAGGGAACTGGAGATTACGGAAACAGTGATCAGAATGGTAGGTCAAGACCTCTATGGAAGGCAAAAGCTATTACCTTGGTTGTTCACGCGGATGTCCACTGGCCACAAAGTTGAATTCCCTTCATGGATCCCGCCTTTCATAGAAGCCGGACATACAGCAGAAGATGTGGTCGAACTGCTTCTCACGATCGATCCAAAGCTGCATTGCTTACGCATGAGCGGCACTTCACCAGAAGCAACTGCAGGCAATGAACTGGTCCTCAACCACCATCGTCAGTTCTGTGTGCATGACATCCGACCCGACCACTTATCGGAACTTCTAGATCTATCTATCGACGGCGGAGTCGGTCTTTCAGAAGGGAATACAGATCTGATCAAAGATTCCATTTTCGAGGCATGTGGTTTCGCCGGGTGGACTGCAGCTCTAGATCTTCCAAGAGTCGAGACAGAAGGTGTCCAGATTGAAGAGATGCAACATTTGAACGTAACAGTCGGATCCCTCAATCACTCAACGAGTTCCAACATGTTGGAGAAATTATGCCGCGTCCTCAATATGCTCCTTCTTGACGATCATTGTTGCAGCTATTTTACTGTGCTTGTGAACAGCAGGCCGGGTGTCGTGGAGATGGTCAGGATTGACTTTGAAGTCATTGAAAGACTGAGGCGGTCAGTCACTAGTCTGCAAGAGTCTCGTGATATTCATTTGATGGAAGAAACACGATGTCAGGTCGAGCGCGCCGCAATTCAAGCTTCTAACTCCATCCTGAGCATGGTGTTCGGTGATTCCATCCAGAGAGATGATGACAACATGGAGGGCGAAATTGTCGACCAGATGGTGTCACTGGCAACAGGATTGCTTTGTTTCGGACTTCTGTGCTTCAGCCAGGGTCCTCTGGGTCCCCTGGAGCCGCCTAATTTGCTCTGGCCGGTATGGGAACTGAAGTTAAGTGGACATGAATCCAGCGACTCACGGCAAGGTATTTCCTTGAAGCAGGTTAGATTGACATGCCTTAATGGCATGCTGGGAAGACCTGTACTTGTCTTCTGCGATCCTCTCGTCCAGAGCTCCACATACCACTCAGCACCGGTCGAGTCATTTGATTCATTTGAAGACCTATCTTACTCTGTTGAGGCTTGCCATCTTTTAGCTTCACCAGAAGATATCATCGATACCTGGGGACCAGCACGCTTGATCATTGATGCTCCTACCCCCGACGCTCAGCCTTTGTCTCTCAAAGCCTTGGAGATTGGAGGAGGAACAATATACAAGTTGTCGTCTCTTCCCTCGGCCTGGCCAAATGCGGCTAATGGAGCCTACCATTGGAAACCGGGCTCGATAACACTGAATACGGAGCTTCAGGCCTTTGAATTGTCCCGGAAGATACTTATCGGCGCGGTCAACGTCAATGCGCAGTGTGTCATTGATGTTGAAAGGCGAATTAATAAGTGGACCACAAACTTTGGCTACCTCGAAACCTTTGAACCGTCGTGGCAACATACTCAGACCCAGGCCGGCCTACAAGGAGGTCAATATCTTGCTCTGCAGTTTAACGCCACTTGGATAAAACGCCCAGGAACTACTTTGAAAGACGTCATTCTGCTCAATCTGAAAGACGTCTTGCCACTCCCATATCTGAGCAAGTTCTGTGCGGTCCAAGTCAGCGCATGTACAGGCATAGCACGGCGGGTCCGTCTTCGAACTCTGATTGCAGATAACCTGCAACCTTTCATGAGCGCTATTCTCCCCGAGCCAAAAGGCTACTCAGATTTGCTCATCAAGAACAATATCGAGGGACGTCTTCGGTCTGACGATTTTGAGCAATGGATAAAACAGCAGTCCACTAAATTGCATGAGCTTTTGCGATTTGCGATTGAGTATATTCTGACCAAAATGCGGTTCACTGGGTTCGATGCTGTTCAGAACGAGCTCGTCATTGCTTGTCGCGTCCGGAACAACCCATTCCTATGTATTCGTCTCCCGTGCTGCCAGTCTGCCATTTGGCCACGGATCCTTGCCGACTCTCAGAACGGAGCTGCCTTCGCTTACTTTACAGGAGACTGTTTGCAAACTGCCTCTCGTACATGCCAAGGCATGAATACGAGACTTTGCCAGAGTCGTGTCTTCTGCCTTGACACGTCAATTTTAACAGTCCCGCGTCGATCGAGCAAGATGGTCGTCAACAACGTTCAATTAGAGAATAATGTTAAATATGGAATCGGCAAGCCCGACTCGAAAATGGTCGTCAAAGCCAGAACTCTGCAAGGAACGACTCATCTCATGGTGGAACACTGGGCGTGGATGCCAAACTATATTTTCAAGGCATGGGCATCCAAGGTCGACAAGATCACGGAGTGCGACAAGGCTGAGACAGGTGCTATTGAAGTCTACATCATGGACGCTGACCCATGAGATAGGGTTGTATTAGAGCTCTGTTTCAACCTCTAATTCTTGCACAAGTGGGGTAGTGACTTCCGAGGGCGGACATAATTTCCAAGTTGAGGCCACGAGTTCAAATATAAATTCGCAAATACCGTCAAATATACCGCATAGGCCAACTGCCCCAAATTACTTTCAAAAGTGGCCTCATCGACGGCCTCCGTCACGATGGCACCCACGCCACCACTCAAGGCTCCGTCATCTGCATTCAGAAGGATGGTGTTAGAAGGTGGCAATTTTGAGACCTTCCATCCCTTACACATCCTCAACGCCAACGACGGTCTTTTCAGCATTCAGCGCGACCTTGTGAGCCTTCACAGACTCCTTGACAGGATTTGGGGCCTCGAAAATGTTGTCAAGTTCCTCAAGCTGTGATAGTTAGCGTCAATTATTCCCTCAGCAGTGATCACGTACAGTGCGATTTCTGGTCTCTGGCATGAGTAAGTACCAGACTCCTGCTTGAATAGCACACCAAACAACAAAGATGATATAGGTATGCCATCCAATATCCTTCAGAGCGACAGGCCAGGCAAATTGGTTCAACAATCCACCAGCATTCACGGCTAGACTCGAAAATGCCATGCCCTTGGCCCGCATCTCGAACGAGAGCACCTCGACAGGGTAGAGAGCCTGGAGAGGCGTGATGCCGAATGAATAGACCGCACCGAAGATGAAGATAAAGGCGACCGTGGCTCGGGCAGCATCACTGTTGCGTTGCTGCGATGCAGAAAATACACCGGTTGCGGCGGTGACGGCAATCCAAACCAAGGAACAGCCAGTCATACTGAAGAGCATCAAAGGACGCCGGCCAATGCGATCGACGAACCGGGCGCCGGTCAAGGCAAAAACGAACTGGAAGCACGCATATCCGAGGAGAATATTGGCCTGAGTGACGGATGCGGTGTAGCCGGCGGTGTCCAGAACGGCCGGCAGGAAGTACGACAGTGGCCCGTTGCCCGCCCATTGAGCAAAGACGGAGAAGATGCAATTGCACGTAAGGCGGTAGCAACCGGAGCGGGTCTTGAACAGAGCGCGGTAATCCCACCATCGTTTGTCCTGCTGCTGATCAGCAAAAGATTCTCTGGACATTCAACGCAATACTGAGCGTACCGCGCCATCGACATTGAGGAATTCCTCGTATTCTGACAGTTGGAGCTTGACCCACGTGGACTCGGAGTTGCCATAACCATGCCACTTGGTGAGAGTAGCCAAGGCCTTTTCTCTCTTGCCATGGACATAGAGCCAACGCGGCGACTCAGGAATGAGGAAGCAGAACAAGCAGATGAGACCGGGAAAGAGCAACTGTAGCCAGATCGGAATCTGCCATGACTTGTTCCCTGTGAGTTGCAATGCTCCTCTGATCGCCCCACTGGACAGGATGGAGCCAGTGAACCAAAACGTGTTGCAGTAGGCCGTGGCCACCCCCCGAAAGGCGGGATGACTCATCTCAACCACGTAAATGGGACCGGCTGCAGAGGCAATGGAAACGCCGAAGCCGAGGAGAAAGCGGCCACCCATGAATTGACCCACGCTGGCATTGTTGATGGTGGTACCGGTGATCACCGCACCGACAATGATCAGAATACTCCCGATGAACATGCCGACTCTTCGACCCCAAGTGTCGATGGCTGGACCGACAAAAGGAAGAGCCGACACGCCGCCGATCTGGTAGAGGGCGGAGATGAGACCAGCCCAAATGCCATCGTTCTCTCCATGGAAGAAGTTTAAGAAGGTCTTGTTCGCGGTCAGACCTCCGAACAACGAACCGTCGAAGCCGTTCATGGTCTGACAAAAGAAGCCGAGGAGCGTGCAGAGGAGAAGGAGAAGCGAGGTCGGGTCAAACAAGGACGGTCGTTCTTTAAAGATGGCTTCATTGTATGCTCCACTACCTTTGATCACCTTGACTTCGGTGACTTTGTTGTACTGTGGTAGCACGTCAGCGTCAGAACTGGGAGCAGAAAGGGGGAGGAGATTTCCTCACAGCACTGTGGTCATTGGTGTCGACGAGCTCGATGGCCTCGGTGGCGCCGGTGATGGCTTTGACTTCGTCCGCCATGGGGATGATGTGATGTGCCTCTTGCCACACACGGAGTCAAACGATTTGCCACAAGGTGTGAAAGATTGATGGACTCCTGCAACGTCCAACCCGTAGGCCCCAACAATCTATATACTCGGTTGACCAAGCTGACCAAGCACCGTAACCACTTGGTCGTCCCCAGGTCGGGGGACTAGTGTGGGGTCTCCACCAAGACCATTTCAATCTGGGGAATGCTTGCAGGGACAGAAAGGGCCGGCCAATCGTGTATCTGCCATGATCTCGCTTAGTAGTCATCGGTCAGACTTCGGGAAATACCACCACACCATGATGGTAATTCCTCGCTTTGATTGGCAGGGGACGATGCTTTAGCCCGCTCCAGATGATGCAAAGTCCAGGGCTTGGGCTCAGAGCCGCCAAGACCGTTGCAACGGGTATTCTAGAAGCCCGTCAATGACACTAATCCGAAGCGGGCGCGGGCTGATGGATCCGTCCCAAAGCAAGCAGTTCTCTCTTCTTCGCCAGTCGTTGGTCAGATCACGCATCGCGCCGGAGTCTGCGCCGGGGTGAGCTCCTGCAGGACAGGTTCCACCTGGCTCGCGCGAAGGCCCTGCTTGCATTTAGCTGGATGGAACGTCAAGAAGGTGTTCTGCAAGGCCAACCGTCTTCCTGTGTAAAATTTACCAGCTCCTCCATAGCACGACTGGGAATGCTCGGTGGGTGAAGCCGCAGTGAGAGCTGGTGCGGCTGATATTGGGGCAGACTGCGGTTTCGCTCCGACATCTAGAACGTAGCCAGCCTTGTACAGCCCACTTGATACCCCATGTCCTTCGAAGACCCTCAACTTGTTGTTCTCCTCGGACCCCGATGTTCCCCATCCCAACAGTCCAAAAGGGATTTTAAACGGAGGCAGGCTGCCGCAACTATTTTGGTCAACGCCAGCCAGCACACCCAGCTCACCCTGACCTGGTTACAAGGCTGGCGTTCGTCTGGGAGATCTTCGGTGTAGAGCTCGAGCAGCAGTCCGTTGAGCCTATTACCGAGATCACTCGCGAACATTCCTTGACTGCGCAGATTTGGGCCATTTGGGAGAACCTCGGGAGAAAGCAGAGCGCCACCGAACGGCTTTACGATGTTTAACGTAACTTGCCAGCCATCTTCTGTCACGGCATGGGATCCACATCCCACACCAAGGGCCAGAATTAGCGAGCATCTTGTAGTGATCACCACTACTTGAAGTCTGGACGATCGACGAGGGGTGTGAGCCCGCTGAACAGAATTGGTGCCCAACAAACATCAGCATGGAACCATGCTCCGTGCATTCGGAGGATAGGAGCGAGTTCCGTCTCTTCTTGTGCCCTCCGAGATTCGACTCCCAATCTTGTCCGTAGCGCCATGCAGGTCTGTTTCATTGGTGTTGTTTCACCAGTAGACATTCCAAATTTGCTGTGAGAGATGTCGAAGTCGATCCCACGATGTGCGCAAATTATCTTCCTTAGTTGTAAGACCAGGGGTCAACATAACATCTTGAGAATCACTGACAAACGCGTCAGAGGATTCAAAGCATCCAGAGGTCATACACCGCACTGCCGGACACCCTTGGAGGGCCAAGGGAGATTCGGATATGACATGCACTGGTGGAGCCCGAGTGATTCGGAAACCATCGTCTGTAGAATTCATGTCTTTCTCACCTCTCTTTGGACCTTTCCACAATTGCTGTTTCTCCGGTAGCGAGATTTAGGGTCAATGTTCCAATCTTGATCAAGTTCATTGTCAGAAGCAGTCCCAGGCTATTCGGTCATCAGCTCTCCAGAGTCCAACATCTGGTCAGGACAGGTACCAGCCACCACAACTCTGACAATCGGAAATACTGTAGAGTGTTGCTCATGTTGTGGGCGACCGAGACCGGGGCCCAGATCGCATGCTCTCACTGGACCTTCTCTCACTTCTGCTCCGATGCCTTCTTTCATCCCTCCATTTACCTCGTCGCTCCCCACGCCGGCTGGTCTCAAGTCTCTTGATCTCTTCGACGTCAAGTTCTGGGTGCATTCGACGGATGTGCTGGTAAAGCTTTGCGCCACGTGCGAAGGGGCGCCCGTGCCGCGGGCAATCGCCAACGGGACAAACAATCTGGTCGTCGCGAAACACATCCGCATCACTCGAGGCCCATCTAGACGGAGATGAAGGCGGTCCATCGCCAGCATGAACACGGTCGATATGCCGTTGCAAGAGGTGTTGTCTTCGGAAAGGCACGGCATGCCGTTCGCAGGACGTGTAGGGACAGGTGCGGGAATCCACTCGCCCACTCTTCGTGGTGATTCCTGAGCATTGCTGACCATTGTCGAGGCAGTGCTTGCATGTGCCCGTCCCCGGCTGGGAGTCTGCCGGTTCACATTTTGTTTTCGACTGGCGGCAGGCGCTGCAGGCTTCTGAGGTGCGCACCATTTCTGCTCGAGTGCTGTGTGCTTCCGGCTCTGGCGAGGTATTTTGCCCCAAAGCACAATGCTCGGTAAAGTACGATCGCGCGCCAGTCTGCGCCTCGCCTTCGTAAAAGGTCCGGAACATCATGTTTTCACCAAAAAGCCGTGCGCATCTTGCGCTTGCCCGCGCCACCACCGCCTTGTCCCAGCCCGCCAGGGACGCCATACCCATGACATCGCTCCAGTCTCGCAACCCAAGTCGCTGAGTGCGATTGCTGTCCCGTAGACTCGTTGTTGACTGGCTCGATGACGCTGATGCTCCCGCCCTCGCCCTCTGGGTCGAAGCCTCGCGCTCGGTCTGGCTCGGTCTGTGCGAACTCCGGCCACGATCTCTGCTTGCATCCGTAGTGGTAGTGTCATCTCCCGTCCTGGAGCTAGAAGTCTTTCGCGGTTTTTTCACAGCATACGCTGTCCTCGCGGTGTGGAGACCCAGTAGGAGGTCATCAAGCTGGGTGAGAATGTGTCTGGTGCTCGGAAGCAAGATCTGTCGGGCTCGGTCGTCATCCACCAAAGGCACAGGACGCTTTCCGATCTCTTCCTCTTGGTCGCTTTCGTTCTCCATAGCGGCCACCGACGACGGGCCATAATTGCCATCGTCGTCTTCATCGGACGCCCCAAATGCTTGCGAGGTAAACATCGGAGGATCAGAGCCACCTTCAGAAGTATCTTCAGGCCATGTCTCTAGAACATGTTCATCGCCAGCCGCATCTTCTTCCTGCATATCGGTGTCCCGACTTTCCGGATCGGTTGCACGCTCATCCTTCAGATCCGTCATGGATTCCTCACCGGCGTTTTCCACCTCCTTCTCCCCTTCACTCTCCCATTCCCTTCTCTCCCATGTCTGTCTCGCAATCCTGGTGATCGTCGCTATCAGGCACTCTTCCAGAACCGCGCTGGGCCTCGGATCGACTGGTGCACGTAGCCCGCTCCGCCCGTCTCCCAAACGAGGGAGGAACTCTTCACTCGGTACCAGGTCCGGCGGCATAGGCCACGCCGTCCAATCTTTGGACAAACGAATCGAGCTGTCGCCGTTTTCAGCCGCAGCGCCGAGGACGACATCGGGGTCCTCGGCAGGAATAGCTCTCTCCTTGCCCTTTCGTCGTTTCGCACTTCTGCTCCGACCACCGCGCTGCCACTCGGCGTCGGCGACTCGCTTCTTGAGAGCGTGCGCATTCAACAGATGCACGCTCAGATCGCGGGCGCGAATCCGGTCCAGTGACTGTGCCACCATTCGCTCTGCTCGAGTCCAAGATTTCCATGTCGACGCCGGGCCAAAGTAGCGGTTGGGGCGCGTAAAGTAAGTGGGTTCCTGAGCAAACGAATTCGCCTCGACCCTTGGGACAACACGCGCTGAATGCACCGACGACGACGATGACGGACCAACCTGCATCTCTTCATCGAGCTGCGACTCTGGCAAAATCGGGCCATCTTGCGCTTCGAGGTCTGATTCGAGGGAGTTGCGGGTGCGTGGCGAGTGTGGGTGTGGTTCGGCCCCTTGCCTTTGAGCAGACGACATCGTGGGTTATCAACGAGACATACACAGGCTGGTGCATAAATAGGCTACAAGCGAATGGATGTGTGATGAGTTCGGCCAAGCCTGACTTCTGCATCCAGGGCGTGGAGTGGCCACTTGATTCCCGGCCTGGATGGTTTAAATATGTGGACACAATTTGTTGTGACGTCTAGATGGAAGATCAAAAATATCGCCTCACGTTGGCACAATAGTCAGCCCACGGATCTTCTAAATTGCGAGCTTCTGGAACTTTAATTCCAGGAGACTATTACCAGCCATTTGTTCAATACAATCAAACTCTTTGTCTACGCTTCTAGCATCACTGCAAGTCCATTTAACCCTACGCCTTCCCATAGTCTCAATCAGTCATGATCTTCGTGTCCGTCGGGCGCGTCAGCAGCATCTTCATTCCCGTAAGAACATCTTGTACGTCGGACTGTCCGAACACTCTTTGAAAGGGTACCCAATCTCTTTCAAGAACTCCTCCAGTTTATCTCTTTCAGATTCTGGGCATTGGATGCCAGCAAGGATCCTCCCAACGTCACCGCCGTAGTTGCGGTAGTGGAAGAGGGAGATGTTTTGGCCCGGCCGCAGCGTTCGCAGGAACTTGAAGAGCGCTCCCGGCCGTTCGGGGAATTCAAACATGTATATTCTCTCGTCCTTCACATCCGAGCGGCCGCCGACGAGATAGCGAACATGCGTCTTGGCGAGCTCGTCGTCGGATATGTCCCTCGCGGTCATGCCTTCTGCGGAAAGCCGGGAAAAGAGAGACTCCAATTCTTCTGCCCTCGCGCTGGCGGACGAGACCGAGATGCCCATGAGAACATGGGCTTGGTCTGACGCGGCGTACCGATATCCAAACTCGGTGACCGCCTGGGGCAGGACGGCCTCGACGAGCTGAGCAAAGGAACCTGGTCGCTCGGGAATGGTGACCGTCAACAAGGCTTCTTTCTGTTCGCCCAGTGTCGCCCGCTCCGCCACGAAGCGTAGCCGGTCGAAATTCATGTTGGCCCCGCTCGCCACGGCGACCACTTCTCGATTCAGGTCGGTCGACGGATTCTGGGAAACCCACTTCTTCAAGCCGGCCAGCGAGAGCGCACCGGCCGGTTCGAGGATGGACCTCGTGTCTTCAAAGACATCCTTGATGGCAGCACAAATCTCGTCGGTGCTGACCTGCACGACGTCGTCGACGACCTCTTGACACAATCGAAACGTCTCCTCGCCGACGGTCTTGACGGCCGCCCCGTCCGCGAACAGGCCGACTTCATCCAACAGCACCCGCTTGCCCGCCTTCAGAGATTCCACCAAGGCGTTGGCGTCGGACGCTTCTACCCCGATAATCTTGACCTGGGGCGCAATCCGTTTGACGTAGACGCCGACGCCCGCGATCAGGCCGCCACCGCCGACACAGCAGAATATCGCTTCCAGCTTGTGCAACGAAGTCTGCCGGAGCAACTCCATTCCAATGGTTCCTTGGCCGGCAATGACGTACGGGTCGTCGAAGGGCGGAATGTTCGTCAAGCCGTACTGTTTCTCCAGCGCATGGCAGTGCTCTTTGGCCGAATCAAAGTCGGCGCCGTGCAGCACCACCGTGCCACCCATCCTGCTGACATTCATATGTTTGATGGCCGGAGTGCCCTCGGGCATCACGATCGTCGCGGGAATCTTGAGATGTCGGGCCGAATAGGCCACGCCTTGAGCATGATTCCCGGCCGAACAGGCGATGACGCCCTTCCAGCTCGTCTTGGTCGGGAGATGTGCCATTTTGTTGTATGCCCCTCTCAGCTTGAACGAGAAGACCGGCAGGAGGTCTTCGCGCTTGAGAAGGACCTTGCATTCCAACCGATTCGAGAGGTTGACCGCGTGCGAAAGGGGGCTTTCGGACACCACTTCGTAGACCCGCGACGTCAGGATGAGCCGTAAGTAGTCGGGATAGCCATTGGGGAGAAGAAAATCAGCCGGCACGTCATAAGATGGAGGGTGCAGCACACGTTCTGACGGAGGTGTTGGAGTCGCCGTGTATTCAGTCAAGGATAAGCCAGACCGCTTCACCGCCGACGGCGTGCTGGTCCCGTTGATCTTTACTTCGACAGCGTCCATATCGGGCCGCACAGACAGATGACGGGGAGGTGGAACAATGCCTCGGACGGGGGGAGAGAGAGTGGTTGTATGGTACCCTTGGGCAAATAAAGTCAGTTCAGAGGTCTCGCAGTCAAAATTCTGGCAGCTCCCCGCACGGCAGGGATTGACTTGGACGACGATCCCTGCTGGTAGCCTCAACACATTTGCAGTAATTGGTCGGGTGCGTCTACAGGATCCCGAACCGCCATTCCGATGGCACAAGCTCGACGTCACCAGGGGCGGCAAACACCCAACAGACAGACATATGAATTAGTTTGAACGGCCACAAGGGCAGTCTCCAAACAAATCAATCCACCCACGCTGCTAGACTGCTATCGACGTTACGGCCCTCGCGCTGGAAAGCAGCTCGTCCACATCAACCGAGTACCGCAACCCTAGCTAGGTCCTCCCGATAGCTGCATCCTCCGCAATGTCTGATGCAGAATCTTCCCAACCGGGACCTCTCTCCGCAAGCGGAGTTCCCTCCTCCTTCGATTCTTCGCCCGAATTCTTCGAAGAATCCCGGTCGCAGAAGCTGTGGCGCAAACTCAAGCAAGAGCCGCTGATCCCGCTGGGCTGTGCCGCGACGTGCTATGCCCTGTACCAGGCGACCCGGTCGATCCGACAGGGCGATCACCATCAGACGAACCGCATGTTTCGCGCCCGTGTGTACGCGCAAGGGTTCACGCTCCTCGCCCTGGTCGCCGGCAGTCTCTTCTACCGAGATGAAAGATTGAGGCGGAAAGCGTTCGAGGGTGTGTTGGAGGAAAAGAAGGTCGCTGAGAAGAGGGAGAAGTGGCTGAAAGAACTGGATGCAAGAGATCGAGAGGATAAAGAGTGGCGACAGAAAATCGAAGGGGTCAACAAGACGGTCCCGCCCAAGGGAGACGATGATGAGGCCAAAAAGGCCGTGGAAGCCAAGTTTTCAAGCAAGAGCGTGAGAGAAGAGGTTGTCCGGGAAGGCTGGGGACCTGGGACCTGGGTGTCAAGAGTGCGGGATTCCTGGAGGAGAATGTAATGGCTGGTCCCTTTCAGGCTCTCCTTTCTGGAAGTTGTATTGCTGAAATGTATTGCGGCCAAAACTAGGGGTACATGGCATAGGAACAATGGCTCTTCCCTCTTTCCACTCCTCGAGGATGCTTCATTTCCCAACCCGTTTGAGTGCAGCTTATCCTTCAAGCCAGGGAGGTGTAGACTCTGCACAAAAATCCTACTTGAGTATTTCGCGCCGTTCTGCAGTGCGCCCGGGTTCGTATCCTCTTTACTACACCGCCCCAGATAGAGGCAAACTCCACATGCAGCGGGCCACACTTTGACGTTCTCACAGACACATCATGTCGTCACCTTTCTCCAGCTGAGATGGATGTGCCCATCCTTTCAAAGTACATTCCTCCATCTCCAGGGTGATTGTCAGAAGGGAAAGTAGTCAGGCACATTCTCAGTCGACGCCTCATCTTGCTCTTGCGAGAGGTAGAGGGGCTCTCATCTGGCCGCCAGCTCGTCAATATACCGCTGCATACTCTCAAACTCGGTCTTTCCCGTCGAAATCAGATATCGAATCTGCGTGATATCGGCAACATGCTTGTTCCGCTCAAACTCTGCCTTGGCGTATGCGATCGTCTCCGTCCTTTTCTCGCTGTCCTTGGGAATACGGTAACAGGCGCGGAGAATGTTACGCCACAGCGAGAGGACGCGCTGGCGCTGGATGAAATGCTCAAGAGACGGCGGCGGAGGCTTTCGCAGGCCTGACTTGGTTGGCGGGCGATGTGAGGATGTGGCAGCGGCAGAGAGAAGGCGGGCGGCGCTCCGCATGGGTTGGGAGAACAAAAAACACGACAATTCTGAGGACCAAGTTCTTGCATCAAGTGGAATGGAATGGCCGTATTGGCGGTGATCCTCTGGTCGGCAGAATGATTTAGCGTTGCTCCCCTCGCCTAGCCTCGGTTCTGCTCAATGGCCTTCAAGCCTTGTAAATGTGTGGCTGGCTGCGGCCATCATCATGGAGGAGAAGTCTATATGTATTCTTTTTGAAGGAGGACCTGCCTCTGGACCGCCCTATTGAGTGCAATTTGGCATTCCGCCATGTTGGGAACACAAGCAGTGCATTCACTCTGACTGCTTGGCCTCCTCACCACCCATCCCGCTTGGTTCATCATGTCCATAACGCCGCCCGTTCCGCGCAAAGAATTTTTGGTGAAATCGGCTATTACTTCCGTCGTCCTACACCAAGGTAGTTGTGAGGAATGTGCGCTCACCAACAATTACCTGGCCCAAATTTTTATGCGTTCTCGACCACAAAGTGTCAGAATATAGTCACGTGACCTGCCATCAAAGTTTGACAATTAAGTCTTCCAAACAATCGTTCTGAAGACCCTCGGCGACTGCCTGCTCTTGGATCTATGCCGTTGCCCCGGAAAACCACCAATCAGTGTCTCGGGCGACTGAATGAGTCGCTGAGAATTGCTCCCTATGTTTCTTGCCGCCAAAGCCAGATAGAACTCCAAACTTGACCTTTATGTACAAATTCGACGGGCCCAGGACTGCTAATATGTGGGTCTCGCCAAATTGTCTCAAATCGAAGACGGGATACACCAAGGTACTTTAGAAAATCAGGCGCTCTCCCAGTCAGCGGATCTTCTCATGACGGTGTTCCTCCGCCAGTTGTTCTACTCTGCCTTTGAGAGAGTACGAGGACTGCTGGAGGAAGCTGTGAACGGTGGGTGATCAACAGTAACAGTGGCAAATTATTTGCTATCGCGGTGAATTTCCCATCGTTTCTCCGCACCATCCACCTCGCTCTCTGTCCGCCTGCGTGAGCATGGTATCTCCTGACGACTGCCACTGCTCGCACCGGCCCATACGCTACCGAGTCTATGTATTTACTCAACAGCTACCCTACAGGGGGGGAGACATGACGATTCGCGAACATTGCTATTTCGACAGATGAGATTGTACATCCGGCACACTTGGCCGGACCACGGCAGCTCAGGCAGGCAAAGGACAATCTCAGATTGCGACCTGAGCCATGTTCCTTAACTCGGCTGACATATGTGGCATCTCCAGGGCGACATGACAGACGGGAGACGGCTTCCGGGCCCTACCGAATCGCGGGCGGACCAGCCAAGGGCTCGCTGGGAGCGAAAGATGTACAAAGAAACATTCTCAGGGAGACCTGTGCCGCTGTCAAGCCGGCTTCTGCCGAGACCGTCGGACTGGTGCTCCTCATTACGGCGAATGAGCCGTTGGATCCGACTCCGTCTTTCATGAGAAGGTCTTCTTCCTCGAGGACACTCAAATACTGAAGACAGACGTCGTAAAAGAACAATTCACGATCAGCACTGAAAGGTAACAAATTACCAGCAGCCAATAGGCCCCATGCTCTGCCAGGGCCGACCTTTTCTGGGTGCTATGGCGTCGAATCGTCGTTTCGATGGTTGCCGCTTCTGCGACGTGATATGTTCCATGATGTCGCTTGACTGTTATTTACGGTATCGAGGACACGGACTGAAGCCTCGATACTGTGCTGTGGTGTACTCATTCATCATGTGGGCCTCAGAGCAGCCCCCGTCTGAGGACCAGAATTCAGCGCTCCATATCCCTGACCTTTCTTCTTGACATCTAGATATGTCAAGGCTGGAGTGCCAGGACTTTTATTGGCGGAACTGTTCAGCGAAATCAGCTACTTGAACATCCTTGCTCTCCCTTCTAGGAGAGCTCCGCAGCTGCGCACCCTCACTCCAGGCTGAACAATGTCAACGTTGGCAAGATGAGGTGGCTGTCAAGCCCATTGGTGGAAAAGCAGCATGGATCATGGTGGCGTTTCTAGAAGAGAAGGAGCAAGCCGACCGGATACTCACGGAGAAGATGGTCAATATGCCTAGCGGTGAGATCGCCTTTTCCCGAGTATTCGAGACCAGGGTGATACCGACTCGATGCTTCCGGCACTGCCACGAGTTTGGCCACGCCGTTCCAACGGAGTATCCGCCTGCCACGAACCACACCGAGCAACAGACCCAGGGTGTGCGAAGTTCCGCAAGGAACGTCGAAGATTGCAGTCCGACCTCCAATAGTCCTATCCCAACACACCCAGACCATCGTTCCAGCACAAGCCCTCCGAATTACCCGGTGCAACCGCCAGCCACCCTAGGGAAAGACCCGTGGCCCAGTCAGCGCGCTGGATGGGAAGGTATGGTAAGTATACTCCAGAATTGGGTTCGGATGGAGACAGGATGAGTTGGTGTCGAGGGATATGCGGAACCACAAAGCCGACCGTCGCGCCAGATATCGCGATGGAAATATGAATAGGACCGTGAATGAGTCGAGGGACAGTGCCGGATTAGCTATGGAATCTGCGAGTAGCCTGCCGTCAGTCTGGACCAAATGGGCGTATGGAACAAACAAACAAACAGATAAATATGACCACTCATGGTCAATATGGCATGATTAGGCCGTCATAATCTTGTCTCAAATGTACTGCTTCCTGCATAAGCCATCGTGCTTTCTTGTTCCAGTGTGAAGAACAGCTCTGGCAAAAGTGAGGGCTGTTTGTTTCACGGGCTCCTCAATTGACTCTGTTCCCCCAGATGACACACTCAATGGTCCCATAATCTGTGTCCCTGCTGCTGTTGTGGAAACAAGTATGACAGCGTGGTACGGGCCCACTCGGGACGTGTTTCAAATAATGCGGCCTCCATATCGACAATCTGCTCAGTATCAACTCCCAGAGCCTTGCCGTTCGCACCCAACCCCTCAGAGGCCAGATAAGCAATCGCCAGGGCGACGGTTTCGGGGCTGTTGGCACCAATCCCGCTGGCTGAGATGGCAGCGAAAACCTCTTCCAGGTCCACCCCTTCTCGACCTGGCAGGTGTTGGAAGATGGCAGTTTTCGTGAATCCCGAGCAAACCGCGGATATGGCGATGTTATAGTCGGGTGTGTGGAGCTTCAGGCAGCGCATCAAACCCCAGACGGCTTTGATTTGGAGGGAAAGAGATGTTGTCAGCCATGGGTATATGTGCAAACCAGTGGAATGAGCATATCCATGGAGTGAGAGCCCATCTTCTAAACAAAATAGAAAGCCGACCTACCATGTTTGGACGCACTGTACAATGGCATCCCAGCCACACCCATGTATCCTGCCAGACTCGCCGTAATGATGATGTTCCCACCCGTGGTATCTTTCCCGTCATTCCGCGGCAGGTTCCGCATATACCCCAACGCCAGAGTCACAGTATTTGAGACCCCCTTCACGTTGACGTCCAGGACTCGGTAGTCCGGTTCTGTAACTTCTCTTTCTGCTTGCTCCTGGAGAATTTGGTCTCCATACTCGTTGATGCCGACATTCGCGACCACAATGTCCAGCTTGCGCCCGGGGAAGGACTCGGTCACGGTTGCGAAAAGAGACCGCAGAGACTGCCACTGGCTAACGTCGCAAGAACGATAGACAACACCACCGGGAGAGTTGGTTGAGGAGGTGAACACCGGGTCAGCTTCTGGAGGAGGGTGGATGTCTCCGACAATAACATCGCACCCCGAGGAGTGAAGAAGCTTGACGAGGGCGAGGCCGATGCCGGAACAACCGCCTGTGACCAACGCAAGCTTGTTAGATAACTTGGAAGAAATAGAAGGGAGGTCAGGCTTGATGAAAGTTGTAGCCATCATAGATGCTTCTGGCCTCTTGTTATGTTCAAGTGCGAGTCTGCTATATAGTGGTGGACAGGACAGATTACCAATCACTTTTCCCTCTTGAACCTAATGGACCCTTTTATTTCTCTGATGCAGCGAAACCTTACCTCGGAGCAACTTTCATCTTGTTACTCCATTTTGCTTTGCCAATCCGCGAAGCAGAGGAATTTTAGACCGCTCTCGGGATCGCGCATCCGGCGGAACACAATCACCCAGTCCCGAACCCACCTCAATGGCCATTAAATTCGGGACACGTATTATTTTTCCTTTGCAAAGGGTATTCGAAGGTGTCAACTTCGGACTGCTGTGATCTGGCAGGCATCAGCCATCTGCCTAGCAGGCAGCAGCAGTGCTGTATATATCCCTGACACAACAGCCCTTCTGTTGGCCACTGCCTGCCAATCAAATTTGGACCAGTGGCACCTCCTAAGCGTCCGGCACCCATTCAAAATATCCCATCTCCTCTGCGGCCTCAGCCTCACATGCATCAAGAGTGAGCCCCAACCTTGTATCATCGGTCAGCCTGGCCATCTTGATGTAGTATCCGGTAGGTCTTGCCAGGTAGACATGGTAAAATTTTGGTGACGGCCCGAGGAAGCGAGGGCACTGTCATGAAAAGGGACACGTCGGGCTCCCGGAGGCCGATTTCGACGCAAAGCGTGAATAGAGCTGGCCGAATGCGTGAAAGCGGTGAACTGTCGACGACGTGACGGAGCTGTGATTTCGGAGGTCGAAGGAGTTCTTGGTTCTCAGTGTCAGTGTCGGAGAAAGTCTCCGTGAACTCTCTTGGCCACCCGCCGCTTTTGATGTCGCTATAAGAACCGCCCTCCCATCTTCCTCGACGTCGACCTCTCCTTAATCCTCCTCTCTCCACTTTGGCCCCCTGGGCACTCCTACCTTGCCTTACATGATGCAGCTGGTGCGCTGCACTTTCAGGCCCCCTAAACCCCTGTCCTTTGCCACGATCTCGTGTTAGCATCGGTCAAACCCGGGTACTGCTGGCTGGCCCAGCAAAGCACCTCGACTCAGGAATCCGGGAGGAATTGTGAATCAAGCGCTCTGATTGGCTGTAAGATTTGCCGTCGCCAAGAGGTTTGAATATTGCAGCCAATCACAGCGCTGGACGCCGTCTCTTCCCTCATACTTCCACTCTATCTTGGCGTTGTCTTGGCGTTTTATCTTAGTCATCTACCCTTGTATCACGTGACCTCGGGTCAACTGGCCAACAAAACTGGTCAACGACTAAATAGTTTCGACCCTCCAGAACAGCCATTTCTGCCTGCCTCTTACCATGTGCTGACGCGGCTCACCATCTTGGTCACGGCTGTGCGCCAGTTGAGGCTTACGGTCAAGTCAAACCCCATTTCGGTGCGGAGGCCTCGATAACGTGACTGCGCATCCCCTTCTTCCAAAGTTGACCCCCAAACTCCGCTGCTTGAACTTGCACGACGTATCCCCCTCGATCGAGCCGACTCCTCAGCACCACCGCTGCTCTCGAAGTCGAGTTCGACGCAAGACCGCTCATTAGATAGCCGGAAGCCCGACCGCCTCCCGCACGGCGGAACGGAGCCGGCCTACTCCAGGGTTACCTGGAGGAATAGGCCAGCCGAGGGACTCGAGAAGGAGGTAACAATCGCCTTCTATATAAAACGGTTATCAATTCAGCAAGCCAAAAAAAGGGGGAATACACTTGAAGAAAACAATAAAAGTACCTTGCATTTCCCTTATGATCTGAGCATTGCGTGGGAAATTTGGAATGGGTTGGCCAGTTGGAACTCGAGCGTTGGGGCCCGTGTCAACGCTGCGCATAGGCACTAAATCTACATCGTATCGGAGAATTCTTGCGTTCTGCAACCGAGCCCGCAAATTGAAAGTTCTATTAAGAGTGAATTTTAGTAATTCCTCTTAATAAAAAAAAAAGGTCGTAAACAACTTACTCAGTGCTACCCTTGATTATCTCCTGCCAGAGAGCATCGAACTGCTGTTGCATGTGGAAAAAAGGGAAGTTGGCATAGTTTGACATCTCCATGTTGAGCGGCTTGATGAAAACCAACGTATGCTTGGAGATCTTGCGTCATTCTGTGTCCCGGGGCAGCCATTCCGTCTATTGCAGCTCGTATGTAGGCACCGTTTGGCAGTACAAATGGAGGTTGTTGGGAAGGTTGTGGGAGTGCGAATGGACGTTGCGGGTGTGCAAATGGAGGTTGTGGATGTGCCATGATAGAGCCTAACGGTGTCTATTATGGCGTGACTTTCGGTCCGTCAAGGTTATCAGTCGCTGCAAGGGTATGGTTGGTCGATAGGGAAGAGGGAGATGCGAAATGAAGATTGTTTGTGTCATGACGACAATCCGCGGGACAGGAGTAGTGTGTTTCAGGAGGAGGGGCATGAGGCCAAACCCTTCCATATACTCATCGCCCTGGCCCCTGGGTGCAGCGAACAATCGGGGAGGGCGAGCTCTTCGTGTTTAGCTAACAATCTGGCATCTGGCATACAAGACTCTACGCTTACCTCCTCTAGCACCAGGGGCGCCGGCGATGAGTATATGTACAGTTTCGTCTTCCTGACTCCTCCTGCCCCTCCTTCTGAAACTGTTAGCATCGGTCAAACCCGGGTATTGCTGGCTGCCTCAGCAAAACACCTCATTTCAGGAATCCTGGAGGAATTGTCAATCAAGCGTTTTGATTGGCTATGAGACTTGCCGTCGCCAAGACCCTCAATGCCGCAGCCAATCACAGCGCTGGACGGCTGTCTCTTCATTTCATTTCTGTGAATGATACTTCCAAGCACTTATGGCATATCAGGCACATAAATATCTGCTGCTCAGTCGCAGACATCAATCTCATCCATCTCGCTCATACTCATACTTCCACTCTGTCTTGTCTTGACGCCATTTCTTAGTCATCCAGCTGCATCACGTGACAAACTCCTCTTCTGATCAACAGGACATCCTCACGGTCTAGCTCAGGGTCAACTGGCTCAGGGTCAACTGGCTCATCCTCAGGGTCAACTGGCTCACGGTCAACTGGCTCAGGGCATCATCACCAGGTCAACTGCTCGACAATCACGTGATCATTCCATACTTTGGTCAACAGAAACACTCCTCCTGGCCCGTGACTGTTGCAGGTGATTGTCGTCATGACATTCTGGTTTTCAATTTGGCTCGCCCGCCGCTTTTGACGTCGCTCTCAGAACCGGCCCTCCCATCGTCGACCTCTCCATTATCCTCCTCTCTCCATTCTAGCCCCCCCTGCACCCTTCATGAGGCAGCCCGTGCCCTGCGCTTTTGGCCCTTGCCCGACCGACTCAGGTGTAAGCGAAGTTGGGGTTGGAGCAGGCAGGAGTCGGGGTTCAAGAGAACTGCCAAGCCCTAAATTGTTCTAATACAGATAAGTTACACGAATTTACCTGATATGGGAAGGTGTAATGGTATTTGGACCTTAAACACCAGAATCATCTCCTCCATTCTGCTCCTTCATCCACTCCTCCTACATCAGGTCGAACCTTGCCTCCTACCTCGAACTGACGTTCCCGGTTACTCCACGGCGGTTCTCACGCACTCATTCAACCTCTACACCCACCTCAGAACCTGCGGATGGCTGACGCGGCCGTCGCTTCGCTTGATTCGCGATGGCCACCTCGTTCGAGTCCGAAGACGAGCCGATGACGACTGAGGTAAGCATTCAGGACCTACCTAGGATCCCCACCGTCGAGGAGATGGAGACTTGGGATGAGGAGAAGTTGCTTCGGTGGATCCAGCAAAGAAAGCCCACCGTTCTCAAAGGACGTAATCTGGATAACTTCAACAACGCAGGCATTACTGGTACAGCCTTCTTGGGCACCAGTGTCGAGTTCTTCAATAAATTCTGTGGCCTGACTCCTGCAGCCGGTCTAGGACTCGTGCGTCTCGTGGATGAAGTCAAGAAGGGTAAGTTCATTCTATGGATGTCATTTAGACATAAGCTGACCGTGTCAAAAGCGGACAGTGAACAGGCCGGCAGTGCCTCCAAAAAAAGGCGTCAAGAGGCTAATCAACCTCCGAATCGGAAGCGTTTCCGGCCATCGCTCCTTCCAGGATCAGACACCGTCTACGAAACCGAATCAGCCAAAGTGCGTTATATGCTCTCCTTTGACTCCTAGCTGACATCTAATTTAATGGTGTTCCAGAACCGCAGTCACGTTATTTTCCCGACAAATGCAACTTTTACCAACTTCTCCACCAAGTCCGGCGCCATTGTTGTTGACAAAACACACTTCATCCCTCTTTTAGAGGAGAAACCCTTTCGATACATGCTGCTCCGTCCTCGGCGTTGGGGAAAGTCCACGTTTCTCAACATGCTCGCCGCGTACTATGATGTCAACACAAAGGATTCGTTTGAGTCTATCTTCGGCGGACTGTATATAGGCAAGACACCGACAAAGTCCCGCAACTCTCATCTCGTTCTCCTCTTCGATTTCTCGACAATTATGGCTGGAACTCGTGAGGAAACCAAGCAGAGCATCTTTGAGACCGTCTATGGGTCACTGGAAGATTTCCTATATCGATATCGGAACATATTTGATGGCGTGTCACCAGAGGAATATATTATTCCCGGCGACACCGTAGCTTCCCTCACGAATGTGCTGGTAAGTTTGGAGCTGGCGTTTACTACAGCACTAACTTGATAATAGGATCTCATTTACCAACGTGGCTATACCGCTTTCGTCGGCGTCGACGAGTACGATGCTCCAGCCAATACTTGTTTAATGGCTGCTTTGAACGACCGAACGCTTTTGGTGGAGAACAAACTACGAATCGATGAGCTCTCAGCCCTTCTCAAAGCCCACTTCTTTGCTGTGATGAAGCAAGCTTGTGGCAGCTCCGTGGCAAAGTACTGGCTTACTGGAGTGCTTCCAGCTTTCCGTGATGGGATCAGCCCCCTAACGGCTACGAGGCAAATCTCATTTGAGAAGCGGTACCAGTCCTTGTGCGGGCTCACACAAATGGATGTTGAGGCGATTGTCTCACGAGCGTTGCGCGATTGTCCGAATAGCGACACCGCTGGCACTCTGCGCGATCTCAAGAGTTGGTACAACGGTTACAAGTTCAGCTCCACCTCTTCCGACTCCGAGGGCACGGTATACAATCCGCAACTGGTTTTCGTTCACTTGGACAGTATTATTTCTGGCACGACGCCGTCGTCTTATATCGATGAAGCCAATGCTGTGCACAATGCGACAGTGTTATCAGCAGTGGGTGAGACCGGGCTTGTCACAATTCATGATCTCGTCCATATGATCTCCTCAGAAGCCGCAGCATATATCATGACCGAGCTTTCCTTCCCTGAACTGATGCAAGACCCAGAAATACGGTCAGAGGATGTGACCTGGCCTCTCTTATACTATCTGGGGATTGTGGCCTTCAGTTCAGATTCTTCAGAGGAAACGAAGAGTCTGTGTATACCTAACGGCACTATGAGACGCCTGGTGAGTTCTCCAATGCCATTGCTGAGAGAGTGTTATTGACTTATTCCCCGCAGATTGGCCAACGGATTAAACGTTATCTGAGTAGCGATCCTGACTTTTTCAAGAGGGTACACCTATCATACAAGAACTTCATAGAAGGCGACCCCACTCCGTTTATCGAATTACTCGAGGAATTTTACCGGCAAAGAGCTGTTAGGTCACGCGCCGACACCAACGAGGCAAACGTGGAAACGACACTCGAACTCTTCTTGTTTGAGGAAGTGCAATGTGTGCCTCAACTGCACCTTATAGCAGACCCGAACAAGCAATGGGGAAAAGGAAAAAACGCATTTGTGGACATCTTCGTCGGCAATTCGCAGCGACAAGTTGATAAGCCGAATCGACTCCTCGTCCTGGAGCTCAAGAATATACCGCTTCTTTATCTATGGAAAGCAAGACAACCTTATCCTAACGCCAATCCGAATGGCATCACTGACTTCAACCCCATATTGAAGGAGGTGAGCGAAGCCACCGAGGAACAATTGTTGGATCTGAAGTACACCTTCTGGGACCAAAATAATCGTCGATGGGTCACTCTGCAAGTCAAGGACGCTCAGCAGGCCGCTACTAGCCAGCTCGGCAAATACATTTTCTTCATGTTGAATGGTCAAGGAGACCCGGAACGTTGTACTGGCATTGATGACCGGAGAGTTTTGTGCAGAGATGGAGGTAGGGACGTGCTTTGTGGATATGTCATCATGTGTATCGCTGGCACGCGGGTCATATGCAAATACACGTGGTCGAGAGATACTAAGTACACCTATGAAGTCAACCGGCGAGACTTTAGGTGAAGCTTAAGAGTCTCTGTTAGGTGCCGCGAAAAGCTCTGTGGGTTCCCAAGCCCTGAAACGAGGAAGGAGTTGGAGTCGAAAGGGTTTACTACTAGGCTGGCAGAAGGAATAGAGAGTGCTTTAGTGTCCCGATTGCGTCTGTACTCGGGCAAACTGCCAAGCTGGCCTAATATTATGGTAGTTTGGGTTTCTGTGAAGTTGTTGTTATTCTGTAACTCTCTACGGCAAGGCAGAAAGATTTTGTCAAACCTGTACTGGACTACAGGAGGAAACAGCTTGCGTGTCAAGGGAACGATCTCAGCTGAACTTCGTCAGCTTTCAGCTGTGCAATGATCACGGTGGCAGATCATATGCCACCGAGAGATGTATATATATCTGTTGACCACATAGATCAGAGAGGGCGAGGATGTCCGTAGGCCATGATGCTGAACACTTCAGTGAAATCCCTTCAGGCTTAGTCTTGTACAGGGTCGCCTGGCGGGTGAACCTGTGACAGAACACAAGCTCTGGGCGCCTCCATTGTTGACCCATTGTTGACAGATTGATAATGGAGGATTGTGCCCAAAGAATGAGGGAAGAAGCCCGCCAAAGCGGCGGTGTCAGCCGCCAAAGTTGCGGCAGATTTCCCTGCAACCTGCGTTTGTAAGATAATGTCAAGGATGGGAAATTATCAGTTGTGGCCCCCTCAAGACTCTTTGCATTCAAGTGGCCGTGGAGACCAACCAGGCCCATCATTCTGCACCGATCAATGGTAACTCCGAGTGTGATGACTAAGAGATGAGGCTTTGCTAGAATCTACATATATTCACTATCTACAGTTGCGGCACTGCACCGAGCACCAATGGACAATGGGGTCGCCACCAAAAGCCCTCGCGCACCGTCTTGCAAGTGGTAGCTATAGAAACCGGTTACGGGCCATAGGTAGTAATCTTCGGGGCTTGCTGCCCGAAAAATAGGGGCTTGGTAGCCTATGACGCCCCAAAATAGGGCCTTGTAGCCTAGATACTCCCTATAGGATAGGGGTTATTTTCTTCTGTCATGCCAAGACATGCCAAGCCTCATTGCTTGGAGAGACCAGTGTCAGAAAGGCAGTTACAAGCTATCCTACAGCATCCATTTGGGGCATCATAAACGAGCGAGTAACCTAATATAAGCGGCGACAGTCAAGATGAGCCTTGTGGCAGTGGGGTTGCTTGGTGCATTCTCTATCACGTGAGTCCCAAGAGCCTGGGGCGCAAATTAACCGGAGGGCGGGGGTAATGCTAATTAGCGACCCTGGGGGCTTAGTTAGCGACCCCCCAAGACTCTTGGCAGTCACGTGACTGATAATGCCTCTGCCCCCCAAACCGCAGTTTCCAACGAGGTCCGTCATTCTCTGTAG
>Ga0255336_100226_pt1 | contig 114539 bp, 105 predicted proteins | sample MeOH1_35cm_T3_17_FD_189102 | JGI IMG/M metagenome (GOLD analysis project Ga0255336, IMG submission 189102) | Sandy soil microbial communities from University of British Columbia, Vancouver, Canada - MeOH1_35cm_T3_179 | ecosystem: Engineered > Artificial ecosystem > Sand microcosm > Unclassified...
CATTGGGCGCATCTGCCGCATGAGCTGCTGGGGCATGTGTCGAACCGGATCATCAATGAAGTGCGCGGGATCAACCGGGTTGTTTATGACATTTCGGGGAAGCCGCCGGCGACGATTGAGTGGGAGTAGGGGGTAAAAAATCTCAATAAAATCAATGGCTTGCAATGATTGATGTAAAAAGTTCTTTGTTGGTCGTTTCGTTGTAAGTCATTGATCTAGAAGCAAAATTTTTGAGGATTCCGGAAGCAGCCGAGCCATTGTGTGCGGCAAAATGACGGTATGGCGGACGGTATGCGCCGAATGCACGGTTACGACTCGATAATTTACCGGCAGCACGATTCGGCCTCGACGGTAAAATTCTTTCCAAAAAGCTAGGCGTGGTGCGGGTTTGCGGGCACATCAAGGGCTCGTGGTTGGTGACGGTAAAAGGTGTACCAACCACGAAAACGAGAAACGATGCTCACCGAATTTGCACTACGCAACCTTAAGCCCCGCACAAGATCGCCGACCGCGAAGGCATGTACGTCGCAGTATCTCCGGCGGGCACCATCTCCTTTCGATACGACTATCGCATTAACGGGCGGCGAGAAACGCTGACAATCGGCCGTTATGGTCGAGGGGGCATCTCGCTGGCGTTGGCGCGGGAAAAACTGCTGGACGCCCGTCGCGCCGTCCGTGAAGGCAAGTCACCCGCTGTGGAAAAGCAACGGCAGAAGCGGCAGCGTAGTCAATGGCATCCGTTAATAACGATAACTTTTTTACTGCCCACGTAGTCCACGCACGTCAACTTGACAGAGCCCGGCAAACGATTCAAGGCGCACGCCGCGTAGGGTGCGCACCAGGACCATAGGAGTGTCACGTTACATGTCGAACAAAAATCAGAAACTCGAAGCCGCGCTCGCCGCGTTGCCGGAACTGGAGAAGGCCGTCGGCGAAGATGCTGCCGCACGCGAGGCGCGCCGTGAACTTGGCGTTCGAGGCTTTCACGCTGTTTCGCCAGTGAGGCTTGAGCACCTTGCGCTTTCCGCTTGAGTGGGGCGGGCTCGGCGGCTCGCTCGAAGACGTGCTCGAAGTAACCGCAACGCTTGCTGCAGACGGAAGCAACGTCGCGCATGCGCTGCGCATTCACTTCGATCAGACCGATGCGCTGCTGCATTCGCCGCGTATGGCGTTCAACGAATTGCAGATCAAGCGCTTGGTCGAAGGCGCGATCTTCGGCGGCGCTTCCGCGGAAGCGGGTACGTCGCGTCCCGGGAAATCAAGACGCAATTGCGGCGCGAAGGCGATCACTTCCGTCTCAGCGACCGCAAATTTTATTCGACGGGCACCGCGTTCTCCAGCTACCCGTGCCTGAACGTGCAGGACGAACACGGCGAAGCCGCGATAGCGGTCGTGCCGGTCTGGCGCGAGGGACTTCGGGTGATCGACGACTGGGACGGCATGGGGCAGCGCATGACCGCGAGCGGCAGCCTCGAATTCGACGACCTCATCGTGTATGCCGACGAAGTCACGCCGCGCGTGCAGACGACGCTCACGGACCGTCACGGCGGCGCGTTGCATCAGTCGCATCTGGTGGCGGTGGCCGCGGGCATCGTCCGCAACGTCGTCGCGCATGCACCAGCGCTATGTGCTGAAGCACGGGCGGCCTGTGCTGCACAGTGCGGCGCCGTCCGCCCGCGAAGATGCGCTCATTCAACAGGTCGTCGGCGAGCTGAGCGCGAACAGTCACGCGATCGACGTGCTCGTGCGCGACAACGCGCGCGTGCTCGAAAGCGCGCTCGGGACGGAGCGCACGCAGATCGTCGTCAGCAAGCTCGCGTTGAGCGCAGCGGAGCGTATGTTCGAGGCGGGGGTGCGCATCGGCGAAGTCGCGCGCGCATAACATCGATCGTCACTGGTGCAATCTGCGCACGATCTTCAGCCACAATCCGCTGCTGCACAAGGCACGCTTGATCGGCGACTACGCGCTCAACGGCGTGACCACGCATCTGGCCGAAGGGCGCGAGGGCGCGCATTGGCAGAGCTGGCTCTAGCGTCAGATGCCCGGCGCGCGGCGCGTCGAGCAGCGGGACGGGGATGCGCGCGTCTCGACCCCTGGAACGGCTCCGCGCGCGGCACCCCCGCGGACGTGAGGGTGCAGTCGTGCTCGCCACGTACGGCTTCGGATGTCTCGCGGCCGCGTATGCACTTGGCCACTCCGATCATCCGGGGCATGGCACGTTTTGCCGCTCGATGTCGAAGTGCTCGGCGTGCTGCTGGTCGCGTCGGAGAGCCCGGCGCGGTTCCGCTTCGCCGGTGCTTTCGATGCATCCAGACTCGGCGTGCCATCGTTCGTCGTCGGCAGCACCACGGATCCATGGCTGCCGATCGACGAAGCACGCACGTCGGCGCAGCGCTGGAAAAGCGCATTCGTCAATCTTCGCGACGCGGGGCATGTCGACGTCTCGGCGGGTTTCGGCCCGTGGCCGCTGACCCGGCACTTTACCGAGACGCTCGCGCAGCGCGTGCACGCGCGTGACGATGAAGAATGCAGCGCCTTGCCGCGCGTGCGGTTGACGTGCTCGGCCGGCACGGCGGTTTCGAGGGCGGCAGCGCCTGAGACGACGCGGGCGGTCAGGCGAAACCGGGCGGCGCGTCCCTCAGCACGTCGATGTGTGATGGATTCACTCCGGGCGTCGCGCCAAATCTCCGCGCCTGCTTTCTTCGTGACAAAAACTTCGTTCCCTCCTCGCGGCCGTGCCGATAGAGTGCCAGCCTCGCCATCGTGCCGACGCCCAGCGACGCGCACCGGCGCAACGAACAAGGAACTCAACAATGAAGATCAGGACTTGGGGCGCGGTGCTTGCAGCACTGCTGGTAGTGGCTTCGAACGCCGCGCATGCGGATCGGCTCGACGACATCAAAAAAGCCGGCGTGCTGCGCGTCGCGGCGTTCGACAGCAATCCGCCGTTCGGTTTTGTCGACCCGAAGGACAATCAGATCGTCGGTCTCGATGTCGACTACGCGCGAGCGGTGGCGAAGAGCTTGGGCGTCAAGCTCGAAGTGCAACCGACCAATCCGGCCAACCGCATCGCGTTCCTGAAGTCGGGCAAGGTCGATCTCGTCTTCGCCAACTTCACGATCACCGACGAGCGCAGAAAGGAAGTCGATTTCAGCACGCCGTACTTTGCATCAGGCACGCAGTTCATCGCGAAGAAGGGCGTGCTGAAGTCGCCCGATCAGCTCAACAGCCTGCGCATCGGTGCGGACAAGGGAACGACCAACGAACAGCAGGTGCGCGCGAAATTCCCGAGCGCGACCATCGTCGCGTACGACGACACGCCGTTCGCATTCGCCGCGCTGCGCACGGGCAACGTGCAGGCGATCACGCAGGACGGTCCCAAGCTCGTGGCGTTGCTTGCGCGCGTGCCGGACAAGGCCAGCTACGAGATTCCCGCCTTCACCATCTCCAACGACTACGAAGGCGTGGGCGTGCCGAAGGGCGAGACGCGTCTGCTCGACGCCGTGAACAGCACGCTCACGAAACTCGAAGCGGACGGCGATGCTGCACGCATCTACGACAAGTGGTTCGGCCCGAAGAGCGCGGCGCCGCTGCCGCGCCTCTTCAAGATCGGCGATCCGCAAAAGAACGGTTGACCGACGTCGGTCATGCATAGCTGGCTCGATCCGAAGTATCTCGCGTGGCTGGAGCAGGGCTTCGCCGTCACGCTGGCGCTGTCCGCATGTGCGGCGATCTGCGCGACGCTGCTCGGCTTTGTGCTGGCCGTCGCGCGCACGTCGGGCAATGGCGCGCTCGCACGCGTGGCGGCATCGTATGTCTTCGTCTTTCGCAATTCGCCGCTGCTCGTGCAGTTGCTGTTCTGGTATTTCGGGGCGGCCGCGTTGCTGCCATCCGAATGGATGGCATGGCTCAACACGCCGCGTGCCGCGATGCTCGGGCCATTCGCTTTGCGTTGGCCGAGTTTCGAGGTGTTCGCGGGCTGGATCGGATTGACCTGCTACTCGACGGCGTTTATCGGCGAGGAGTTCCGTGCCGGCATGCGTGGCGTGAGCATCGTGCAGGAGCAGGCGGCCGCTGCGCTCGGCATGAGCCGCTACGCCGCGCTGCGTTACGTGATCCTGCCGCAGGCGGTTCGCATCGCGACGCCGCCGCTCGCCGGGCAATACATGAACGTGGTGAAGAACTCGTCGCTGACAATGGCGATAGGCGTTGCGGAACTGTCGTACATGTCGCGTCAGGTCGATACCGAATCCTTCAGAACGTTTCAGGCATTCGGCACGGCCACGGTGTTCTATGTGCTGACCATCGCGGTCATCGAAGCGGCGCTGGTCGTGTGGCAGCGAACCGGCACGCGCGCGTTGCGGCGAGTCCACGCATGAACGAGGTCGACTGGCTCGCTTCGCTGCGCTATCTGCTGCTGGGCGCGTTTCCATCTGGGCCGCTCGGCGGCGTTGCGCTGACGCTTGCGCTCTCCATCGCCTCCGCTTCGCTTGCGGCGATCGCCGGGCTCGCGGGCGGCATCGCGCTCGCGATGACACGCGGCGTCGCGCACATCCTTCTCACTGCGCTCGTTGCGTTCTTTCGCGCGATTCCCGTGCTGATGCTGATCTTCTGGACCTTCTTTTTGATGCCGATTCTGCTGCACGTGAACGTGCCGGGCCTCGCGACCGTTGTGAGCGCGCTTGCGCTGATCGGCGGTGCGTATCTGTCGCATTCGGTCCATGCGGGCATCATGTCGATCGGCAACGGGCAGTGGCAGGCGGCGATGTCGCTCGGGCTCACGCGCTGGCAGGCGCTGCGCGAAGTCGTGCTGCCGCAGGCCGTGCGCGTGATCATGCCGTCGTTCATCAATCAATTGGTGTCGCTCGTCAAGGACACGTCGCTTGCGTATATCGTGGGCGTGCCGGAATTCACGTTCCTTGCGAATCAGCTCAATAACCGGCTGATGGTCTATCCAGCACAGATTTTTCTGTTCGTCGGCTTCGTCTATCTGATCCTGTGCGGCGCGCTGCAGGGAGCCGCCAACGTGTTGCTCTCGCGCCGCTTCGAGAAGAGCGGCAAGGTCCGCACAATGCCTGCAATGCATCGCAGAAAAGCTCGTTTGTGAAACGCGTCGCGCGAGCTTAGATTGATGTCATTGTCTTCCGAAGGTAGCGAGTCATGGCGCAGATCCTGACGCATTACTGGCACGTGCTGTCCAACAGCTTTGAACGGTCTCGCGAGCGCCGCTTTATGCGTGAAGCGAGACGTGCGATGAACGCCTGCGCGTGCGATGCACCGCGTGCCTCCCCGAGCGGCAACGAGGAGGCGAGCCGCGCGGAAAAGCTCGAACACATCGCATTGTTCGCGCAAGCGGGCTACTTCAACATGGGCAATGCGGTCGATCTGTTTCAGCCGCCCGTCGAGCCGCCGCCGTTCTGAAAGCGCCGGCGCGCGTCTTGGCAACACCAGGCACATCGATAGCGACGACGCGACATTGCCCAATCGCAGCAGAACTTCGCGAGGTTCGATTCGGTCGGGCAGCGCCGCATGGCCGAACTGCACGGCGGACGGCGCGACCGGCTGGAGATCAGCCCGAACCTGTGGGCCGGCGTCGGACTGGTGCGCGGCGGCGTGGGAACGGCGCTCGTCGGCGATGGGCGGACGTTGGCCGCGCGCCTGCAGGAATATGTCGATGCCGGCGCGAACGGCTTCGAGCTGTCGGGCTATCCGCATCTGGAAGAGGCGTTCCGCTTCGCGGAGCCTGTGTTCCCGCTGCTGCCCGGCAAGGGCCGCGTGGCGTGCGGCAGACGGGCGGCGCATTCGACATCCGCGCGAGTCAGGCCGCGCGGTAAGGTCTCGCGGCGCGATCACCGTCCCTTCCACGGCACGAGCCGCCGTTCCAGCGCGCGCATGCCGAAGTCGAAAATCCACGCGATCGCGCCGATCAGGATGATGCCCATCACGACCACGTCGGTGCGCAGGAAGCTCGATGCATTGAGCACCATCTGCCCGAGCCCGGCGGTCGCGGCGACCATCTCGGCGGCAACGAGCGTGGTCCACCCGAAGCCGACCGCGATGCGCAGACCCGTCAGGATTTCGGGCAGGGCGGCGGGCAGCACCACATGCCACACCACCTGCCTGAAGTTCGCGCCGAGCGACCACGCCGCGTTGACCTGTTCGGCGCTCGCGCTCCTGACACCGGCGCGCGCGGCCATCGCGATCGGCGCGAAACACGCGAGCCAGATCACGACGATCTTCGCGGTTTCGTCGATGCCGAACCAGATCACGACGAGCGGCAGATAGGCGAGCGGCGGCAGCGGCCGATAGAACTCCAGCGGCGGGTCGAGCACGCCGCGTGCAATGCGGCTCACGCCCATCAGAATGCCGGTCGGCACCGCCGTGACTACGGCCAGCGCGAACGCGCCGAACACGCGGACCGTGCTCCACAGCAGATGCTCGGACAATGGCAGTCCGCCCTGCAGTCGCCCGTGCATGGCATCGACGAACGCCCGCCACACGGCTTCGGGCGAGGGCAGGAAGAGCGGCGGCAGCCAGTGGAAATGCGTGGCCGCCCACCAGAGCGCCGCGAGCGTCGCGACACACAGCACGCTGGGCACGGCCGTCGGGCCCGCGCCCGGCATCCCGCGATAGCGCGCGCCCCGTCTGGCGGGCGCGGTGCGTCGTGGGATGCGCGGCGCTGTTGCCGCGCGCGGCAGGCGCGCGTCATGGGCGGGATGGGTCATGCGACCTCCGTTTCGGTGCGATGCAGGCGGTGCGTCAGCCGCTCGCGCCACTCGATGAACGCGGGCGACGACTTGACGGCGCGCGCATCGCGGTTGCGTATGAACTCGCGCGAGAACGGCAGTTCGTGCACTTCCTCGATGCGTCCTGGGCCCGGCGTCATCAGGACGAGCCGCGTCGCGAGGAAGAGCGCCTCCTCCACGCTATGCGTGATGAAGAACACCGTCTTGCCCGTGCGGGCCCACACGTCGAGCACAAGTTCCTGCACGCTTTCGCGCGTGAGCGCGTCGAGCGCGCCCATCGGCTCGTCCATCAGTAGCACTTCGGGATCGCTCGCGAGCGCGCGCGCGATGCCCACGCGCTGCTGCATGCCGCCCGAGAGCGTATAGACCTTCGCATGCTCGTGCTGCGCGAGGCCCACGAGCGCGAGCGTGCGGCGCGCGATCGCGTGCCGCTCGTCGCGCTTCACGCCGCGAAAGCGCAGGCCGAGCGATACGTTGTCGAGCACGTCGAGCCAGGGCATGAGCGCGTATTTCTGAAACACCACGCCGCGCTCCGCCCCGGGTCCGACGATCGGCTCGCCGTTGAGCGATGCCTCGCCTTCGGTCGGTTCGAGAAAGCCGGCAAGGCAATTGAGCAGCGTGGTCTTGCCGCAGCCCGACGCGCCGAGCGCCACCACGAACTCGCCGCTGCCGATCTGCAGATCGACGCCCTGCAACGCAGGCCTGTCCGTGCCGTCGTACGTGACGCCAAGATTCCGGATGGAAAGCGCGGTCACTTCGCGGCCTGCTGCGCGTAGCGCGGATCGACGCCCGTGGAGTAATCCGCGAGCACGTTCTGGATCGTGCCCTGCTGCTTGAGGAACTGCGCCGTCGCGGCGAGCGATTTCGCCGCGCCGGATTGCTGGCCGCCGCCGAGCCATGCCGGCGATGCCTGCTCGCTCGCGTTCGGGAATGCATAGAGCGCGAGGCTCGCGGGCACGTCGGCTGCGTTCGCGCCGGACTCCTGCGCCACGGCCTGAACCTGCTTCGATCCGGCGTTCCAGTCGCCTTTGTGATCGCGGTATTGCGCGTCGGTGTCGGCGAGCACCTTGACGAAGCCGTTCAAAAACGCAGTATTGTCCTGTGCGAACTTGCGTGAGGCGACGAAGCCGTCGAAGGTCGCCTTGCCCGATTCGGTCGCGACCTGCCCCGACGTGATCAGCACACGGCCGCTCTGCTTGACCTTGGCGAGCACGGGATCCCAGATGTACGTCGCGTCGATGTTGCCGCGTTCCCACGCGGCGGCGACTTCTGGCGGACGCAGATTGACGATCTTCACGCTCGACGGATCGACGCCCGCCTGCTGCAACGCGACGAGCGCATGGAAGTGCGATGTGGACACATACGGCACGCCAAGCGTCTTGCCCTTCAGATCGGTGAGCTTCGTGACGCCAGAGCCGTTGCGCGCGACGAGTGCTTCGGCGTCGTTGATGTTGTCGAGAATCCAGAAGAGCGAAAGATCGACGCCTTGCGAAAGGCCCGCCGCGATCGGGCTGGAACCTGCTTCGCCGAGCTGAATGGAGCCGGATGCGAGCGCACGGATCACGTCCGCGCCGCTGCCGAGCTTGCGATACGTGACCTTATAGCCCGTGGCTTTCTCGACGGCGCCCGTCGCCTGCGCATATCGCCAAGGCACGACCATGTCCTGATAGCCGATGACCACTTCGCGTGTTTCGGCCTGAGCATGCACGGGGGCCAGTGTGGCGGCGGCGAACAGGAAGGAAGCGATACCTGCAATCAGTTTGCGGCGATGGATCGTGTGTTTCATGGAGCGTGCTGGACGGTGTGGTGAAGCTTTCAACTATAGGCACTTTGCGTGCCGCGGCTACGAATGATTTGTGCGTAGCAAATGACGCGAAACGCACTTTAAACATGCCGCTTGGCAAACGGTTCGATGCGAACCTTCATTTGCAAATGACAGTCATCGCCGCTGCATGTGCTGGCGCTCGGCAGGCAGGGCGTCACAGGAAATCGTTCGGCTTGCCCGGCGACGATTTTGCTGCGCTCGCTCGCCGTCCAGCGCCTTGGCACGACGACGCCGTATTACGTCCGCCACGGACGAGCGCAACGGGACGCCGTCTGCGCGCTCGGCGCATCCGCCGTTCGATATCAAACGCGATCCGCCGCGACTTTCCGATTCTTCAGGAGCGCGTGAACGGCAGCCAGCTCGTGTGGTTCGACAACGCGGCGACCACGCAGAAGCCGCAGGCCGTCATCGACCGGCTCGCGTACTTCTGAGCGCACGAGAAGTCGAACATCCATCGCGCCGCGCATACCATCGGGGGCGCGCGACCGATGCCTACGAAGGCGCGCGCGGAACGGTGCGGCGCTTCCTGAATGCGTCACCAGCATGTGCTGTACGGGCTCTCGTCAACGATTATGCAGGGCGATCCCGTCAACCTGAAAGCCGTGGCGCTCAGCGCAGCTTCAGTGGTCCCGACGGTGACGCTGCGCCAGGTGCTCGGCAATCTGCGTTTTACCAGATGGTATCCGGCAGACCGGTCTTTCCCAGAAGAAGATGAAACGTGGTCGGCGACGGTACGCGCTGTTCGTTACGCCTGCGCGCAACTCCGTGCGAGCAACACCTGTCCGCACTGCGCGGGGCGCTTGCAGGTCGAGCAAGGTCCGTCGGAACTTGATTACCTCGTGTAGCGCCTGAGTTTTGACCGGCGCAAAGCGATAGGGCTCGCGCGCGTGATAAACATCGAAGAATAGATTCGTTTCGAGTGCTTCACGCTTGCCGTATTGTTTATTACGCCGCACGGACGAAACATCTCGTCACGCAGCCTGGACCCGGCAGCAACGGAGCGCGTCACGCGCGAAACGCCTTTGCCGCGATCCAGCCCAATATTCAGTCAGGAATGCATCATGGCAACAGGTACGGTCAAGTGGTTCAACGACGCAAAAGGATTTGGCTTCATCAAGCCAGATGACGGCGGCGACGATCTGTTCGCACACTTCTCCGAAGTGCGTACGGAAGGTTTCAAGTCGCTGCAGGAGAATCAGAAGGTGAGTTTCGAGGTCAAGCAGGGACCTAAAGGCAAGCAGGCTGCCGACATCAAGCCGCTGTAGGTCGCAGGCAGGCGACTTCCGCGATGGTCGACGAGATCGTGATGCACGCTGTCCCCATCCCGTCAGATGAAGTAATCGGCTGACAACGATAGGTGAACAATTTCTTGTTCGTTGGTTAGCCGCTTTTTGCGGAGAAGCTGGCGCCTGAGTTCCCTGGCCGATGTGTCGGCCGGACTCGCTATTCAGGAAACGGCACCAGTGGGCGCGTGTGCGTCGCGAGCAGAATCAGCCTTTCAAGAAGTGCGTTGCGAATTTGAATTTCACCCGTCTTACGCCGGCGCCAGGCGATGCCGCTTAACTTTCCACAATTCGTTATTTCTAACGGCAGCAACGCTCGCCTACGCTCATGATATCGACGCATGCGCCCGTCGCTGACACACGTCGTGTCGCGGTTTCGCGACCTGCGGCAGCCATGCAATGGAGAGCTTAATGACCGATGCCGTTAAGAAAGCGCAAGCCAATACGCGACTTGCGTGGATTGCCGGGGTAGGCGCCAGCGCCGGACTGGGCGCGGCGCTGGCGCGCCGTTTCGCCCGCGAGGGTGTGAGCGTCGCCGTGACGGGGCGCTCGCGCGAGCGGCTCGAAACGGTCGTCGCCGAAATCGCGCGGGCAGGCGGGCATGCCGTCGCTCTGCCCGGCGACGTGACGAGCGAGAGCGAGCTTGCGGCCATTGTGCGGCAACTCGCCGAACACGGCACGCTGGCAGTGGCGATTTTCAACGCCGCAGGCGGCACGCGTGCGCCGACGCTCGAACTCACCGCCGAGCAGTTCGAGGCGGCATGGCGGGTCACGACGTTGGGCGGCTTCCTGTTCGCCCGTGCGGCGTTGGGGCCGCTGCTGGCAGCCGGGCGTGGTTCGCTGCTGTTCACCGGCGCGACTGCGTCTTTGCGCGGCCGGCCGCCGTTTGCCGCGTTCGCCTCGGCCAAGGCCGGCCTGCGCTCGCTCGCGCAGAGCCTCGCGCGCGAGTTCGGGCCACGGAATATCCATGTTGCGCATGTGGTGGTGGATGGCGGCATCGACGGTGAGCGCCTGCGCACCTCGGCGCCGCAGCGGGTGGCTGAACGCGGCCCGGACGGTCTGCTCGATCCCGAGGAGATCGCCGACGCGTATTGGCATCTGCATCAGCAGGGACGTACAGCCTGGTCGCAGGAGATCGATCTGCGGCCCTTCAACGAAACGTTCTAACGTGATGAGGACGCGACCATGAGCGATATCGTCATCGACGCACCGGTCTCAGCCACTTCGGTCGAGGCGGAGCTGAATTATCTCGAGTTCACCGGCGAAAAACCGGTCTCGTATCAATACGAACCGCCGCCCGGCGTGCCCAAACGCAGCGGCGTGTACCGGCCGCATCGGGTGACGGTTTCGAATGCCCGAGTCGCGCCGCCGCCGGGTGCGTTGTCGCTCGATGGAAACGGCTTCGAACTGCACCTGCAGGCGAGTGGATTGCGCGACTTTTCCGACCCGGCGAGGATCGCCTCCGTGTACTACCCGGAAAGCGAACAGCTGCTCAAGCAGGCCACCGGCGCCCGCCGGGTAGTCGTGTTCGATCACACGTTGCGCGACGGCAATACCGCACGCGCCGAAGGGGTGAGGGAGCCGGTCAAGTACATCCATAACGACCAGACTTTCGTGTCGGGACCCCGTCGCGTTCGCGACCATTTGCCGCCAGGCGAAGCCGAGCAGTTGCTGCAAGGGCGCGTGGCGATCGTCAACTTGTGGCGGCCGATCGGCGAGACCGTGCAGTCGTCGCCGCTCGCTTTGTGCGATTCGCGCAGTATCGCGCTCAACGACCTGGTGGCGTCAGACCTCGTCTATCCCGACAAAGTGGGCGAGACGTATGCGCTCGTCTTCAATCCGCGTCACCGTTGGTACTACTTTCCCCATATGACGCCCGAGGAATTCCTGCTGCTCAAGATCTACGATTCGGCGGGCGATGGCATCGCGCGCTTAAGCGCGCATACGGCATTCGACGATCCGATGTCGCCGGTCGATGCGCTCCCGCGCCGCAGTATCGAGTTGCGTGCGCTGCTGTTCTTCTGAGGTTAGGGGTCGCTGAACATGGCGGCTTCGCGCAGTCGTGGCATGCGTCGCGCCGCCAGCCTGCACCGAGATGCATGCGAGCGGCGGCGAGCCGGGACGGGTGGATCGCGTCAGGGACTCGATTCCCATGGGACGAGGCGGTCAGCCTGAAGAGGTTGCGCGGGCGATCCTCTGGCTGGCGAGCGCCGAGGCTTCTTTCATCACAGGTACGTTTCTCGATGTCACCGGCGCGAAGTGAGCGCCATGCCGCACGCAATCGCGCTTGACCGCCGGTGTGGTCTCACTTCCCCATAAACGTCCCTAACGTCATTCCGAATACCGAAAAAGTACCCGTTTGCGCTTTGGCATATTCATAGCGCAAACAGTTGGTTCCCCGTATGGCATCCACTCGATAACATCGCTTGCTTTGTGGAGAGCCTCGATGGGAATACGTATTCTGGATGGCGGCATGGGGCGTGAGCTCTTACGGATTGGCGCCCCGTTCCAGCAACCCGAATGGTCGGCGCTAGCCTTGATTCAGGCACCCGGATTCGTACGCACCGCACACGATTCGTTCGTCCGGGCAGGTGCCGACCTCATCACGACCAACTCCTATGCGGTCGTACCGTTTCACATCGGCGAGGAGCGCTTCAGCAAGGACGGTCTGAGGCTGGCTGCGCTTGCGGGGAAATTGGCCCGCGAGGCCGCCGATGCCGGCAGTCAGCCCGTCCAGGTAGCCGGCTCGTTGCCACCGGTGTTCGGCTCTTACCGTCCTGACCTGTTCGATGCGGCGAAGGCGGCTCCGCTGCTCGACACGCTGGTTGAAGGCCTCGCACCGTATGTGGATATCTGGCTCGGCGAGACACTGAGCTCCACCGCCGAGGCCAAAGCAATCCATGCGGCGTTGAATGGCGACTCGCGCCCTTTGTGGCTGTCGTTCACTCTCGACGACACGGCGGATATCGACGCCATTGTCCGTGGCGATGCAACACCTACCTTGCGCTCGGGAGAAACCATCGAGACGGCGTTTGCCGTGGCGGCTTCGCTTGGCGTGCAGGCTTTTCTCTTCAACTGCAGCCAGGCCGAGATCATGGAAGCCGCGGTACGCCGCGCGCGTGCAATTCGGGACGCCTCGCCGCGTGACATCGCGTTGGGTGTGTATGCGAACACGTTCGTGCCGGAACGGCAGCGTGGCCCCGCCAACTCCGGGCTGAGTGCACTTCGCGAAGATCTGCAACCGGAAGGCTACGCCGCATTCGCGCGACGCTGGGCCGATGCTGGCGCATCGATCATCGGTGGCTGCTGCGGGATTGGGCCTGAGCACATCGCGCTTCTCTCGCACGCGCTTCGCGCGGAATTCCACTGATATCCATCGCGGCCTCTCTCCTTCATTTCCTGTCTGGATCACCATGCCATTCGATCATTCCGATGAGATCTCCTCGCCTCATGAAGGCTTGACACGTCGCCGTTTCCTGCAATTGGCGGGTAGCACCGCTGCGTCGCTTTCCGGCTCTGCATTGTTTGGCTCGCGGGCGTATGCGGCCGAAACGCCCAAACGCGGCGGTCATCTGATACTCGGTATCGACACCGCGTCGAGCAGCGACCGCCTCGACCCGGCATTCTATTTCGAAGAATTCATGTACAACGTCGGGCGTCAGGTGTTCAACACGCTGACCGATCTGAACGACGACGGTTCGTTGCGCGCAGGACTTGCGCAAAGCTGGGAAAGCCGGGCCAACGCGCAGACATGGATCATCAAGCTGCGTAGCGGCGTGCAGTTTCATAACGGCAAAACACTCGAGCCCGCCGATGTCGTGTACTCGCTCGATCACCACCGCGGCAAGGATTCGCAATCGGCGGCCAAGGCGTATCTGGACCCGGTCAAGGAAATCGCGATTACCGGTCCGTTGGAGCTCACGTTCAAGCTCGATTCTCCCAATGTCGACTTTCCCTACCTGCTAGGCGACGTCCATTTCGGCATCACGCCCAAGGGCGCGGATTTCGACAAGGGCATTGGCACCGGTGCCTATATTCTCGAAAAATTCCAGCCGGGCGTGCGGGTGCTGACGCGGCGCAACCCGAACTACTGGGACTCGGGTCGAGGCTTCGTGGACTCGGTCGAAACCGTCGCCTACAACGATAGCGCCGCGCGTGTGGCTGCGCTGATGAGCGGTTCGGTCCATCTGATCAACCGGGTCGAGCCGCGTCTCGCAAAACGTCTTGAATCTGTCTCGGCCATCCGTCTCTATCGCGCGCGCGATACCAACAACATTCTGTTTCCCATGCTCGCGGACCAGTCGCCGTTCAGCAATAACGACGTGCGTACGGCGCTGAAATATGCGATTGATCGCGAGCAACTGCGTACGTCGCTGCTGGGCGGCTATGGCTCGGTCGCGAACGACAATCCGCTGTTCCCGTCGAATCGCTTCTATACGACCGACGTTCCGAAACATACGTACGATCCCGACAAGGCGAAGTTCTACTGGAACAAGTCCGGCGTCACGCAGCCGGTCGTCCTTTCGGCCGCCGACGGCGCAACGTTCGCGGGTGCTGTGTCGGCCGCCGAGTTGTATCAGAGCTCTGCCAGCAAGGCGCAAATTCCGTTCAAGGTCAACCGTGTTCCCGCCGACGGCTACTGGACCCAGGTCTGGATGAAGCAACCCTTTTGCGCGTCGTCGTGGGCCAACCGCCCGACCGCCGACGCTTATCTGTCGATGATCTGCGTATCCGGCGCGCCCTGGAACGAGTCGCGCTGGAAAGATCCGGCGTTCGACAAACTGGTCGCCGCGGCCCGTTCAGAAAGCAATGACGCCCGCCGCAAGCAGATCTATCACGACATTCAGGTGTTGTACGCGCAACAGGGCGCCTCGGTGATTCCGCTTTACCAGGACTCGTTGCGCGCCTCGCGTTCAAACCTGAAAGGCTATGCCGACATTCCCGGCGAAGTGGGATCGCGCGCAGCGGAAAAAGTATGGTTCGCCAGCTGAGCGCAGCACTGCCCAGGCGGACGGCTTTCGGCAGCCGTTCGCCGCTGCTGCGTCTATTCGTGCAACGCGTCGTGCAGGGCATCGTGACCTTGTTTGCCGCAGTCACGCTGATCTTCGCGGGGACGAACCTGCTGCCGGGGAATATCGCGGCGACGATCCTCGGGCAGAGCGCGACGCCTTCGGCCGTTCACGCGATGGAGCGTGAACTCGGCCTCGATCAGCCCGTGCTGGTGCGTTACGGCCGCTGGCTCGGCGGCATCGCGCGCGGCGACTTTGGCAACAGCTATACGACGCGCGTGCCGGTTGCCGAGGCTATCGAGCCGCGCCTCGTCTACACGCTGGTGCTGGCTGCCGCCGCTGCGCTGATTGCGGTGCCGCTTTCGCTCGTTCTCGGCATGCTGGCCGTGCTGAGGCAGGGTGGCTGGATAGACCGCTGTATCGTCGCCGGAATGCGGTTGTCGGTCGCGCTGCCGGAATTTTTCGTCGGCTATCTGCTGATCGCGCTTTTTTCCGTCTCGCTGCAATGGCTGCCGAGCAGCGCGGCCGACGCGGCAAGCGGCACGGCGAGCGCGTGGCTGACGAGCCTCGCGCTGCCTTGCGCGGCACTCGTGCTTGCCATTCTCGGCCATATGACCAGCATGACGCGCGCGGCGCTAATCGACGTGATGGCACAGCCGTTCGTCGAAATGGCGCGACTCAAGGGCCTGCCCCACGGCCGCGTGATCCTCCGGCATGCGCTGCCGAATGCGATCGCGCCGATTGTCAGCATCATCGCGCTGAACCTCGCGTATCTGACGGTGGGCGCCGTGGTGGTGGAGACCATCTTCGTCTATCCCGGACTCGGACAATACATGGTCGACAGCGTCGTGAAACGCGACGTCCCGGCCGTCCAGGCTTGCGGCGTGATCTTCGGCGCCTTGTACGTCGGGCTCAACCTGTTTGCCGATCTCGTGGCGATCGGCGCCAATCCTCGTCTGAGACATCCACGATGAAACGCAGGCCTTATTCGTCGCTCGCGTTTCTGCTGCTGTGCGCATTGCTGGTGGTTGCCGCGCCGTGGGCCGCGCGCCACGGGCTCAACGATATCGTGGGCGGCAATTGGGACGGTCCGTCGTCGCAGGCATGGCTCGGCACCGACAATCTCGGTCGCGACGCGTGGTCGCGGCTGGTCTACGGCACCCGGACCACACTCGCGCTGGCGGCCGTGTCGACGGCGCTGGCGTTCGCCAGCGGCGGCGTTCTCGGGTTGCTCGCGGGGGTGCTGGGCGGCTGGCTGGACGCCGTCCTGTCGCGCGGCAACGATGTATTGATGTCAATTCCCACACTGATCTTCGCGCTGGTGGTGTTGTCCGTCGTGCCGCCGGGCGCGGCGACCGTGTGTCTGGTGGTTGCCGTGCTGGAAGCAATGCGGATCTTCCGCGTGACACGCTCGCTGGCCGCAGGCGCCGCCGCGCTGGATTATGTCGAAGTGGCGCGGCTGCGCGGTGAGGGCGTGGTTGCACTGATCTTTCGCGAGGTGTTGCCGAACATCGCGCGTCCGCTCATCGCCGAGTTCGGTTTGCGCATTGTGTTCGCCGTGTTGCTGATTTCGACGCTGTCGTTTCTTGGACTCGGTTTGCAGCCACCCGCAACCGATTGGGGAAGTCTTGCGAAGGAGAACAAGGACGGGGTGCTGTTCGGCGTGTGGGCCGCATTGATTCCTGGTGCGGCAATTGGCCTCCTGAGCCTGAGCATCAATGCCGTACTCGACTGGATGGCACAGCGGAGAAAGCCGCTATGAGCGATATCGTTCTGGAAGCCGTGCAACTGTCGGTCGATGCGCATGGCGCGGATGGCCAGTTGCGGCGCGTGCTCGATAACGTGTCATTTGCGCTCCCGCGTAACAGCGTGCTGGGTGTGATCGGCGAATCGGGCGCGGGCAAGTCGACGCTCGGGCTCGCCGCACTCGGTCATTTCCGCAACGGCCTGCGGCCGTCGGCCGGGCGGCTCCTGTTGGGCGGAGTCGATATGCTGACGCTGTCCGAACGGCGCACGCGAGAGCTGCGCGGCGCGCGAATAGCATATGTCGCGCAGGCGGCGGCGTCCGCTTTCACGCCGTCGGGCAAGCTGATCGATCAGGTGATCGAAACCGCGCTCGTCCGGCGGCTGCTGACAAAACGTGACGCGGTGAAGCGCGCAATCGAGCTGTTCGCGCTGCTGGGGCTGCCCGAACCTGAGCGATTCGGTGAGCGTTATCCGCATCAGGTGTCGGGCGGCCAGTTACAACGCGCAATGACGGCGATGGCGCTGTGTGCTTCGCCAGAAGTGATCGTGTTCGACGAGCCGACCACCGCGCTCGACGCCGCGACCCGCGATCAGGTGCTGGCGACCATCTCTCACGCGCTGCGCGCCACCGGCACCTCGGCGGTTTATATCAGCCACGATTTGCCTGTTGTGGCAAGAGTCGCCGATCAGCTACTGGTGTTACGCGACGGACGCACAGTCGAATATGGACCGAAGCGAACTATCGTCGATGCACCCCGCGATCCGTACACCAAGCGGTTATTGAACGCGTCCATGCTGGCTCGCGAGCCTGACGCCACGGTGCCCCACGTTAGACCCGCGTTGGCGGTCGAGGCGATCTCGGCGCGTTATCGTGACGGCGCACAGGTGCTGCGCGATGTTTCGTTCGAAGTGCAAGCGGGTCGCACACTGGCGGTCGTGGGCCGCTCCGGCTCGGGAAAGTCCAGTCTCGCACGCGTGGTCACCGGCTTGCTGAGGCCCGACCAGGGGCGCGTGTGGGTCGACGGCGCGCCGATGCCGCCGGATGTCCGCGCACGCAGCCGGGAGCAGTTGCGTGCCGTGCAACTCATACATCAACTGCCCGATCTTGCGCTGAATCCGGCCCACACGGTCCGGGAGACGATCGGCCGTCCGTTGAATTTCTATTTCGGTATGCGTGGTGTGAAGCGCGAGCGCCGGATCGCGGAACTCGCCGAACAGGTGGAATTGTCTGCTGACCTGCTCGAGCGTTATCCGCATCAACTGTCCGGCGGGCAAAAACAGCGTGTCTGCATTGCCCGTGCATTTGCGGCTGAGCCAAAAATTCTGGTCTGTGACGAACCTACCTCGGCTCTCGACCCACTGGTTGCACAGAGCGTGCTGGGCTTATTCGTGCGACTGCAACGCGAGTCGGGGATTGCGATGCTGTTCATCACCCACGACCTGGAGAATGTGCGGGCGGTGGCGGATGCTGTCCTGTCGATCGAGAAGGGGGTGGCGAGCTATGTCGATCCGTTTTCACAGCAAGGGTTCTTCGACGAGACTGAGTTCAGGATTGCGGCGAAGAATTGAACTGACGCATTGCTAGTCTGAAGGGACGGGTACGTGCGCTCGAAGGGCGCATTCGGTCTGGCTGCGCTGCCGGGTCCGTCCGTCCGCCTGGAAGGGCTTAGGGCAGATTGCCACGCTGGCGGGCCGGCGCGCTGTGAAGCGGACGCCGGCCCCGCGCTTCTGCTTAACCGCCTGGCGTGAGGCGCTGGGTCGAATGATTAGAAATCGAGTCCCGGGCCACCGGCGCCAGGACCGCCCGGCTGACCCGCGACCGGCGTATCCTTCGGTGCTTCGTGAACTGTTGCGTCGGTGGTCAGCAGCAGCCCGGCAACGGAGGCCGCGTTCTGCAGTGCGGTGCGCGTGACCTTGGTCGGATCGAGCACGCCCGACTCGACCAGATCGCCGTATTCGCCGGTCTGTGCGTTGTAGCCGAAATTACCCGTGCCTTCCGCGACCTTCGCGACGACCACGCTCGCTTCTTCGCCGGCATTCGTGACGATCTGGCGCAGCGGTTCTTCGAGCGCGCGCAACACGATCTTGATACCCGCGTCCTGATCGGCATTCACGCCCTTCAGGCCGCTAATCGCCTGCTTCACGCGAATCAGTGCCACGCCGCCGCCAGGCACGATGCCTTCTTCGACGGCTGCGCGCGTGGCATGCAGTGCGTCGTCGACACGGTCTTTCTTTTCCTTGACCTCGATTTCGGTTGCGCCGCCCACCTTGATGACCGCGACGCCGCCAGCCAGCTTCGCTACGCGTTCCTGCAGCTTTTCGCGGTCGTAGTCGGAAGTCGCTTCCTCGATCTGCACACGGATCTGCTTGACGCGCGCTTCGATATTCTTGCTGTCGCCAGCGCCGTCGATGACAGTGGTGTTTTCCTTCCCGACTTCGATGCGCTTGGCCTGACCCAGTTCGGCGAGCGTCGCTTTATCGAGCGACAGGCCGGTTTCTTCCGCGATCACCTGACCGCCGGTCAGGATCGCGATGTCTTCCAGCAGCGCCTTGCGACGATCGCCGAAGCCCGGCGCCTTGACCGCGACCGTCTTGAGAATGCCGCGAATGTTGTTCACCACCAGCGTGGCCAGCGCTTCGCCTTCCACGTCTTCTGCGATGATCAGTAGCGGGCGGCCGGCTTTGGCGACCTGTTCGAGAATCGGCAGCAGATCGCGGATATTCGACACTTTCTTGTCGTGCAGCAGCACGAACGGGTTATCGAGCACCGCAACCTGTTTGTCCTGATCGTTGATGAAATACGGCGACAGGTAGCCGCGATCGAACTGCAGACCTTCCACCACGTCGAGCTCGTCGTCGAGCGACTTGCCGTCTTCTACCGTGATGACGCCTTCCTTGCCGACACGGTCGATCGCTTCCGCGATACGCTGACCGATCGACTCTTCGCCGTTGGCCGAAATGGTCGCGACCTGAGCGATTTCCTTGCTGGTGGTGGTCGGCTTGCTGATCTTCTTCAGCTCGTCGATCGCGGCGATCACCGCCTTGTCGATACCGCGCTTCAGATCCAACGGATTGAGGCCCGCCGCCACGTATTTCTGGCCTTCGCGCACGATCGCCTGAGCAAGCACGGTCGCCGTCGTCGTGCCGTCGCCGGCCGCGTCGCTGGTGCGCGAGGCGACTTCTTTAACCAGCTGTGCGCCGATGTTCTGCACGCGATCCGACAATTCGATTTCCTTCGCGACCGACACACCGTCCTTGGTGACGATGGGCGCGCCGAAGCTGCGTTCGAGTACCACGTTACGGCCTTTCGGGCCCAAGGTGACTTTCACCGCATTCGCGAGGATGTTCACGCCTTCAACCAGCCGCGAGCGGGCGATGTCGCTAAAAATGATTTCTTTTGCTGCCATGGTTAGACGCTCTGTTCGTTATTGAGTGACGACTGCGACGACATCTTCTTCGCGCAGTACCAGCAGTTCATTGCCGTCGACTTTGACCGACTGCCCGGCGTATTTGCCGAACAGTACGCGTTCGCCCACTTTCAGATCGGGTTCGATGCGCTTGCCGTCGCTGTCGCGTTTGCCCGGCCCGATGGCGATCACTTCGCCCTGGTCGGGTTTTTCCGCGGCGCTTTCCGGAATGACGATGCCCGAAGCAGTTTTGGTTTCCTGGTCGAGACGCTTGACGATCAGACGGTCATGCAAGGGACGTAGGCTCATGGTTCTATTTCCACGGTTAAATTCTGGCACTCGTCGTTGGTGAGTGCTGACCGGAAGCGAGTATAGAAATGTGGCGGCCGTTGCTCCAATAACGGATTCATCGATCCTTATCCACAATTTGCATTTCACAATAGCGTGTATCCATAGCTCAATTCGCTGGTTTTGCGCGGAGGGCCGCATCCCTATACTGGTCCGTCGAATCGGCACGTCCTTTCGAGACGCCGCATTGTTCACCCACCTCAAATAGTCGGATCGAAATCGATCCGTGTGCTTTTACAAGGAATCAACGCATGCAGGTTTCTCAGGACGCCACCGCGCGCGCACGGCTCGATGCCGCACTTGCCGGGTTGCCGGCGTTGGCGCAGGCGATTGGCGAAGACGCGGCGCAGCGCGAGGTGCGGCGCGAGTTGCCTTTCCACGGATTCAGGCTGTTTCGTGAATCCGGACTGGGTGTGCTCCGTTTCCCCGTGGAGTGGGGCGGCCTGGGCGGATCGCTGGAAGATCTCTTTCATGTGATCGCTACGCTGGCTGCGCATGAATCGAATGTCGCCCACGCGTTGCGAATTCACTTCGATCAGACCGAGCAATTACTGCTGTCGCCACGTTCTGCTTTCAACGACACGCAGATAGAGCGCATACGGCAGGGGGCAATCTTCGGCGGGGCGTCTACGGAACTGGGTACGTCGAGGCCAGGCGAAATCGTGACGAAGCTCGTGCGCGATGGCGAGCATTTTCGCGTGACGGGCAAAAAGTATTACTCGACCGGCACCGCGTTTGCCGACTATGCACGCATCAACGTGCAGGACCAGAACGACGAGAAGGTGTCGATCGTGATTCCCGTGTCGCGCGAAGGGTTGCAGGTGGTCGACGACTGGGACGGCATGGGCCAGCGCATGACGGCGAGCGGCAGTCTCGTGCTCGACAACGTGCAGGTGCACTCCGACGAGATTGCGACGCGCGGCTATACGACGCTCGCCGGCCGGCATGGCAGCGCGGTTCGGCAGTTGCATCTGGTGACTGTGGCGGCGGGGATCGTGCGCAACATCGTCGCCGATGCGCGCCGCTACGTGACGCAATTCGGCCGCCCGGTGCTGCATAGCCCGGCGCCCTCGGCACGCGAAGACGGCTTCGTGCAACAGGTGGTGGGCGATCTCGCGGCGCACAGCCTGGCGATCGACGCGCTGGTCGCGGCCAACGCGCGCACGCTCGACCGCTCGGCGAATGCGATCCACAGCGGCGCGGCGAATGCTGAAGAGCTGGTGCTGGAAGGCGCGCTCGCCACCGCCAAGACACAACTCGTGGTCAGCAAGCTAGCGCTTTATGCGGGCGAGCGTCTGTTCGAGATTGGCGGCGCATCGGCCACCGGCCGCGCGCACAACTTCGATCGCCATTGGCGCAATCTGCGCACGATCTTCAGTCACAACCCATTGCTGCACAAGGCGCGCGTGATTGGCGACTACGAGCTGAACGGCGTGACGACCCACCTGACCGAGGGTCGGGTGTTCTAACGCGCTTGCATTCATCCACACGCTGTTTAGCGCATTGCAACTTTCTTCAGCATTCCATTCGGCCGGCACGGCCCGCGATATCGGTAAAAGGATCTGGATTACATGGCACGGTTGAATCGACGCAAATTTCTTGTTTCATCCGGCGCGGCGCTCGCAGCGGCGGGCCTCCCGGTGCTGGCGCTTGCCCAGGGCGAGGCCGCCACACCAAAGCGGGGCGGTACGCTGAACATGTTGATCAATCCCGAACCGCCGGTACTCGTGTCGATCTTTCAGACCACCGGGCCCGCGCTCGTCGCGAGTTCCAAGGTGCTGGAAGGTTTGCTGGCCTACGACTTCGACCTGCGCCCGAAGCCGCAATTGGCCACGGCGTGGTCCGTCAGCCCGGACGGACTGAAGTACACCTTCACGCTGCGGCAGAACGTGAAATGGCATGACGGTCAACCGTTCACGTCGGCCGACGTCGCTTTCTCGATCGATCTGCTCAAATCGGTGCATCCGCGCGGCCGCAGCACCTTCGCGAACGTGACGAGCGTGGCCACGCCCGATGCGCGCACCGCGGTGATCGAACTGTCGAAGCCGGCGCCGTATCTGTTGAAAGCGCTCTCCGCCGGCGAATCGCCTATCGTGCCCAAGCATCTGTATGCGCAGGGCGATCCGCTGTCGAATCCGCACAACAACGCGCCGATCGGTACCGGACCGTTCCGTTTCAAATCGTGGACGCGCGGCTCGAACATCGTCTATGAGCGCAATCCGGACTACTGGGATGCGGGCAAACCGTACATAGACGGCCTCGTGTTCAAGGTGATTCCCGACGCCGCCGCGCGTTCGGCGGCGTTCGAAACCGGCGCGCTCGATCTGGGCGGCGAAAATCCGGTGCCCCTCACGGATCTGCCGCGCCTCACGCAATTGCCGCGACTGGTGGTCGAAACACGCGGCTATCGCTTTCTGGAGCCGCTCGCCGAGATCGACTTCAACCTCGATCATCCGATCCTCAAAGACCTGCGCGTGCGCCAGGCCATCGCGCATGCGATCAATCCGCAGGTCGTGCAGCGCACGGTGGCCTACGGCTATGCCGATCTGTCGCCCACGCCGATCACGCCGGGCTCGCCGTATCACGACGCCGGGCTCGCGCCGTATGCGTTCGATATCGGCGACGCGGAGAAACTGCTCGACGCGGCCGGCTATCCGCGCAAAGACGGCGGCGTGCGCTTCCGTTTGACGCACGACTTCCTGCCTTACGGCGACATGTACCGGCGCCAGGCCGATTACGTCAAATCCGCTCTGGCGCGTGTCGGCATCGACGTCACGGTGCGTTCGCAGGATCTGCCCGCGTTTTTGAAGCGCGTGTACGCGGATCGCCAGTTCGATTTCACCAGCATCGGCGTGAATACGCTGTTCGATCCGAGCGTGGGCGTTCAGCGTCTCTACTGGTCAAAGAATATCCGTCCAGGTGTGCCGTTTTCGAATGCGCCGCATTACAGCAATCCCGAGGTCGATCGTCTGCTCGAAAGCGCCGCGGTCGAAACCGACGAGAGCAAACGCGTGGTGCTGTATCAGCAGTTCCAGCAGATCGTCTATCGCGATCTGCCGATTCTCAACCTGGTCGCGCCGCGCATGATCACGCTGGCGAACCGGCGGGTTCATAACCACACGGTGTCCGCGCAAGGCCTCGAAGGCAATCTCGCGGACGTCTATCTGAGCGCATGACAGGAGCCGCACGATGAGTCGAGGTCTGCGTTTTGGTGCGCTTCTCCGGCGAACCGCGTGGCAGGCGTTGCCGACGGTGATCGGCATCGTGATCCTGAACTTCTTTCTGCTCAAGCTGATGCCGGGCGACGCCGCCGACGTGCTCGCCGGCGAGTCCGGTTCGGCGACCGTGGAAACCATGCAGGTGCTGCGCGCGAAGTTCGGGCTCGACCAGCCGGTGCTGCATCAGTTGTGGTCGTATCTGACGCATCTGTCGCACTTCAGCCTGGGCTATTCGCCGCGCTACGACATGCCGGTGATGCAGTTGATCCTGTCGCGCTTGCCCAATACGTTGCTGCTGATGGGCGTGGCGTTGTCGTTCGCGATCGTGACCGGCCTGGTGCTCGGCGCGGTGATGGCGCATTGGGCCGGCAAGTGGCCGGACCGTGTGCTCTCGGTGCTGGCCCTGCTGTTCTATTCGACGCCGGGCTTCTGGATCGGGCTGCTCGCCATCGTGCTGTTTTCGGTGCATCTGGGCTGGCTGCCGAGCGGCGGCAACCTCACGCTCGGGGTACAGCTGCACGGCTTTGCCTATTTCGCCGATGTGGCCCGCCACGTGCTGCTGCCGGCCGCGACGCTGGCCACCTTCTTCGTCGCGATCTACGCACGGCTCACGCGGGCCGCGATGCTGGAGGTGCAGCGCCAGGACTTCGTGCGCACCGCGCAGGCCAAGGGGCTGCACCCGTGGCGTGTCACGGTGCGCCATGTGCTGCGCAATGCGCTGATGCCGCTCACGACCATCGTCGGGATTCATTTCGGCACCTTGCTGGGTGGCGCTGCCGTGACCGAGACGGTGTTCAGCTGGCCCGGACTCGGTCGGCTCGCACTCGACGCCGTAATGGCGCGCGATTTCAGCGTGCTGCTCGGCGTGCTGCTGCTGTCGTCGCTGCTCGTGATCATCGCCAATGTGCTGGTCGATCTGCTGCAGGCATGGCTCGACCCCCGCGTCGCGTGAAGGATCGCGTCGACAACCCGGATCGAACTCGCGCTTTTTTCCAAAGGGATGACATGCCTTCCGACTCTTCCAATCTGATTTCCCCGCCGCCCGAACCGGCGGCGTCGCCGTGGCGGCGCCAGTTGGCTGGCACGCTGTTCGGGCTTCGCCGCGGCAACCCGCCCGTCGAGCGTGGAGTGGCCGGGCACGGCGTCTGGCGCGCACTGCTGCGCAATCCGTCGGCGCTCGCCGGTCTCGTGCTGCTCGCCGCTTTCATCGCGCTCGCGCTGAGCGCGGGGCATCTGTTTCCCGGCGATCCGCTCGACATGGTGGCGGCGCCGTTCGAATGGCCTGGCACGGACGCGCAATACCGGTTCGGCACCGATTCGCTCGGACGCGACGTGGCGGCGGGCATTGCGCACGGCACGCGCGTGTCGCTGCTGATCGGCGCGGTGTCGGCCGGGATCGGGCTCGTGATCGGCACACTGGTCGGCGCGACGGGTGGTTTCTTCGGCGGCGTGATCGACGATGTGCTGGTGCGTATCACGGAACTCTTTCAAACCGTGCCGTCCTTTCTGCTGGTGATCGTGATCGTCGCGATCGGCCGGCCGAGTGTGACGGTCATTGCGCTTGCCATCGGCATCGCGTCATGGCCGACCGTTGCGCGGATCGTGCGCGCGGAATTCCGCTCGCTGCGCCGGGCGGACTTCGTGCTCGCCGCGCGCAGCCAGGGGTTCAGCAACGCGCGGATCATCTTTGGCGAGATTTTGCCGAACGCCTTGCCGCCCGTGATCGTCACCGCTTCGGTGATGGTGGCGAGCGCGATTCTGATCGAGTCGTCGCTGTCGTTTCTCGGCATGGGCGACCCGAACGTGGTCAGTTGGGGCGGCATGATCGGCGCCGGGCGCGATTCGCTGCGCACCGCCTGGTATCTGACCGCGATTCCGGGCGCGGCGATCGTGCTTTCGGTGCTGGCGCTGAACCTGCTGGGCGACGGCCTGAACGACGCGCTCAATCCGCGTCTGCGCGAACGCGCCTGAGTTCTATCCGGCTGAGACGGCGGGCGCAGCACGCGGCCTGCCGCCCGGCCGACAACGTATCCGGGGATGAACAGTGGCAAACCTGCTTGAAGTGCGCGACCTTCGCGTAAGTTTCGGCGCGCATCAGGCCGTGCGCGGCCTGAGTTTCGATATCGCGCAAGGCGAGACACTGGCGCTGGTCGGTGAGTCGGGTTGCGGTAAATCGGCGACGGCGCTTTCGCTGATGCGGCTCGTGCCCACACCGGGACGGGTGACGGGCAGCCTGTGTTTCGACGGCCGCGAGCTGCTCGATGTGCCGCCGCGCGAGATTCGCGACATTCGCGGCCGGCAGATCTCAATGATCTTCCAGGAGCCGATGACGTCGCTCAATCCGGTGCTGTCGATCGGCGCGCAAATCGTCGAGACATTGCGCCAGCATGAGAGCCTCTCGAAAGCGGCGGCACTCAAGCGCGCGGTCGAGTTGCTCGAACTGGTGCAGATCCCCGATCCGCAGCGGCGCGTGTTCGATTATCCGCACGAGCTTTCCGGTGGCCAGCGTCAACGGGTGATGATCGCGATGGCAGTGGCCTGCCGGCCGCGCCTGCTGATTGCGGACGAGCCGACCACGGCGCTCGACGTTACGATTCAGGCGCATATTCTGGAACTGCTCGACGGCCTGCGGCGCGAACTGTCGATGTCGCTGCTGCTGATCACGCACGATCTCGGCATCGTCGCGCAGCATGCGGACCGCGTCGCGGTCATGCTCGCGGGCGAGAAGGTCGAGGAGGCGCCGGTCGCGCGGCTCTTCACGCAACCGCAGCACCCCTATACGCGGGGTTTGCTCGGGGCGTCGCTCAATCTCGCTGACGATCTGCACTATCGCGGCTGGAAGCTGCCCGAAATCCGCCACGGTATCGGCGAGGACGGCAAGCCGACCTTTGCCGTGGTGCCGCGTTCGGTGCGCAACGGGCAATACGTCGCGGATAAAGAGACGAATGCGCATGCCGGCGGCCCCAACGCCGCAGCCGAAGATGCGCTGTTGCTCGAACTGCAGGACGTGCGGATCGACTACCCGCAACGGCACGGCAAAACCACGCTGCGCGCCGTGGACGGCGTGTCGCTGCAAATCGCTCGCGGTGAGACTGTCGGGCTCGTCGGCGAATCCGGCTGCGGGAAATCCACGCTCTCCAAAGCGATCATGCGGCTCGTGCCCGCCGCGGGCGGCGCCATTCGCTTGCGCGGCACTGATCTCGTGCCGCTGGGCGAGCGCGAGTTGCGGCCGCTGCGCCGACATGTGCAGATGGTGTTTCAGGATCCGTACGCGTCACTCAATCCGCGCCGCACGATCGCGGATATTCTCGATACCGTGCTGGTGGTGAACGGTATCGGCAACGCCCAGCAGCGCCGCACGCGAATCGCCACCATGCTCGATCGGGTCGGCTTGCCCAGCTCGGCGCTCGGCCGCTTTCCGCATGAATTCTCGGGTGGCCAGCGGCAACGCATCGGCATTGCGCGGGCGCTGGTGCTCGAACCGGACCTGCTGATCTGCGACGAACCGGTGTCCGCGCTGGACGTGTCGATTCAGGCACAGATTCTCAATCTGCTGGTGGACCTTAAACGCGATCTCGGGCTGGCGTATCTGTTCATCTCACACGATCTTTCGGTGGTGCGCTATATCGCCGATCGCGTGCATGTGATGCAGGCTGGCCGCATTGTCGAGAGCGGGCATCAGCGGGACATCTGGCGCGCGCCGCAGCACCCTTACACGCGCACGCTGCTCGAGGCGATTCCGGGCCGGACGTTCGACGCGCAGGCCGCCTAGTTCGCGAAGCGAGGCCGCGTGACCGTGTGACTTCGTGGCCTCACGGCGAGGGCGGCAGACGCCCTCGCCGTGTTTCAACCGTTCTTACTCGGTGCCGAAGTATGCCGGCAGGCGAAAGCCGTCGTAGAAACGATTGCCCCGAATCGCGCGCTGGAAGTCCGCGGATTGATACGCCTGCACGATATCCTGCGTCGCGCGGGCGTTGCGGTTCGCGGCCTTTACGACGACCTGGTTGATATACGGCGGCGTCATCTCTTCGAGCGCGAGTGCATCTGTCAGTTTGTGACCACTGAAGATCGCGAAATTGCCCTGAATCGCGGCGTAATCCACGTCTTCGAGCGCGCGTGGCGCCTGTGCCGATTCGAGCGGGACGATCTTGATGCCGGCGGGATTGGCGATCACATCGCGTTCGGTGACATCGACGGGATTCGGGTTCGGCTTGATTCTGATCCAGCCGATGCGCTGCAGTATCTTCAGCGCGCGTTCCAGATTGACCGGATCGTTCGGCACCGCGACGCGGCTGCCGGGTTTGACCTCCGCGAGCGAATGGTGCTTGCTCGAATAGAGTCCCATCGGCGGCGTGGGTACTTGCACCACCCCGACCAGATCGGTCCCGTTGCGATCGTTATACGACTTCAGATAGACCTCGTGCTGCATCACGTCGGCGATGATCTCGCCGCGGTAGACGGCCTGGTTCGCTTCGAGGCCGGTGCTGAACTCCACGTATTTGATCGCGTAGCCTTTCTTGCGCAGTTGCGGTTCGACACCCGCCTTGAATTCGTCGGCATAGGGGCCGGGCACGAAACCGACGCGCAGTTCCTGTGCAGAGGCGTCGCCGTCGGCTGAGTAGGCGAGGTAAGGGATCAGCGCGGAGAAGCCGGCAAGCGTGACGGCTAGCAGAAACGCGCCTGTGACGCGCCGTCGGGCAGATGAGGGTGCTGCAATAGGTCGGGACATGATGGTCGGCGTGCAGGGAATGGGTGACTGAACGGTTATCGGGCAGTGCCCGCCTCATAACCGGGAGGGACGAGAAAGCCGCCATAGGCGTCTTCCAGCAGGCGCGCAAATGCGATCGGCGTACGGTCTTCGAGCCAGGGACCGACGGCTTGCGCACTGACCGGTAGACCATCGTCGTCGAGACCCAATGGGAAACTGGTGGCGGGCAGGCCCGGCAGCACGGGCAAGCCGGCCCAATAGAAGAAGTCGAGGAAGCGCACTTCACGGATGCCGTCTTCGTAAGCCACCGGATAGGTGCGCGCGTCTTTCGGCTCCTCGCGGTTGTGCCGGAATGCGGCTGTCGGCGCCACCGGCGTCACGACGACATCGAACGATTCGAAAAAGCGCTCCCATTGGTGGCGCAATGCATGGCGCTTTTCATCGGCTTTGAGCCAGTCACGGTGCGCGAGCGTGGGGGCGCGCAGCCACGCGGCGTCGGCGCTGTCGTCGTCGGCTGCGAGCGCGGCGAGCCGTTGCCGGGCCGCTTCGCCAGGGACAGGCGGCTCGACGAGCGACGAACCCAGCAGCGTTCTGTACAGCGGATGCGCGCGCGCCAGATCGGGCAGCAGGCCTTCATGAAGATCGGCGGGGCGGCTGATCCGCGCGCCTTGCGTGCGCAAACGCTCGACCACGCGCTCGGTCACGAGGCGCTCCGACAGACTGCGTTCGGTGCCCGGCCACGTGTCGATCACCAGCACGCGAAAATCGGCCAGCCGGGTGTGGCGTGCTTCCGGCAACGTGACTCGCCACGCTTTCGAGGTCAGCGGATCGCGGTTGAGCAGCAGATCGAGCGCGAGTTCGAGGTCGCCGGCGCTGCGCGCGAGCGGTCCGGCCACGCTCAGGTCGCGAGCGGAAAAGCGGCCCGGCGGCGCCCCTGCGCCGCGCAGCGGCACCAGCCCATAACTGGGCTTGTGGCCGTAGGCGCCGGCAAAATGCGCGGGAATGCGAATCGAGCCGCCGATGTCCGAGCCCAGTTCCAGCGCCACGTAGCCTGCCGCCAGCGCTGCCGAAGATCCTCCCGACGAGCCGCCGGGCGTGCGCTCCAGGTCCCACGGATTGCGCGTCAGTCCGTAGACTTCGTTGTAGCTTTGAAGGTCCGCGAGACCTAGCGGCACATTGGTCTTGCCGACGATCACCGCACCGGCTTCACGCAACGCGGCGACGGCAAGCGAATCGCCCTCGGCGCGATTGGTCGCGAAGGCGGGATTGCCGACGCTGGTGACGAGTCCGGCGACATCGAACGACTCTTTCACGGTAACCGGCACGCCGAGCAATGGGCGCCGATCGCCTTGCGCCAGTGCGGCATCCGCCTCGCGGGCCGCGGCGCGCGCCGCTTCGTGATCGTGCGCGACGACGGCATTCAAGGCCCCGTCGAAACGGGCGATGCGCGCAAGGCTATGTTCCAGCAGATCGACGGCCGACACGCGGCCCTCGGCCAGCGCCTGCGCCTGTTCGCGCGCACTCGCGAAAGTCAGTGCGTCGAGAATGGCGGACTTCGGTTCGTCCAGTTGAGGTGAGCTCATGATCGGAATGCCTCGTGTCGAAGTGCTCAGGTTTTCGCCTCGATCCACGTGTCGGAGAAGTCGCCGGCGGTGAGATCGATGCTGTTGTTCAGGTTGTGGACTCTCGCGTGATAGACCTGCAATGCGGAGGGCACCGTGACGAGCGGCAGCACCGGCAGGTCGCGCCCGACGATCTGCTGGATCTGCCGGAACGCCGCCGCGCGCCGGACTTCATCCGTTTCGATGGCCGCCGCGCGAAACAGGTCGTCGACCTGCGGGTTTTGATAGTGCGACGCGTTGATCCAGATGAGCGGATGCTTGACCCCATCCGACCAGTAGATGCGCTGCACGCCGACGGTCGGGTCATATAGCCGGCCGAGCCCGTTCAGGTTCAGATCGAATTCGCGTGCCGTATAGGCACGGCGCAAATAGGTCGGCAGGTCGCCGTCGAGAATCGTCGCTTTCACACCAATGCGCGACAGCGCGGCGCGCAGATAGTCGGCCGCACGCCGGAAATCCGCTCCGCTGATGTAATTGATCTTCAGCGCGAAACGTTGACCGTCGGCCTGTTTCGGATAACCCGCTTCGTCGAGCAGACGGTTCGCGGCGCTCAGGTCGAACGGATAATGAAACGTGCTGTCGTCGTAGTAGTTCGCCAGCACAGCCGGCACCGGCGAGTCGACCAGGCTCGAACGCTTGTAGAAAACATTGTCCCGGATGAAGTTGCGGTCCACCGCATGAGCAATGGCCTTGCGTACCTCCGGCTTCGCGAGTACCGGATTTTCCAGGTTGAATTCGAGGAAGGCTGCGTTGTTCAGATACGCGTCGTAACTGTCGTCGATTTTCAGTTGCAGCAGTGTCGCGAGCCGGCCCAGGTCCGCCAGGCCGACATTCGTCGCCGCATCCACTTCGCCCGTTTCCAGCGCAGCCGAAATGGCTGCCTGATCGGGCACGATCCGATAGATCACGCGGTCGAGATGCGGCACGCCCGGGCGCCAGTAGTTCGGATTCTTGCGCAGACTCACATAACTGCCGCGCACCCATTTGTCGAAGATGAACGGGCCTGTACCCACCGGAGAGGTGAGATTTGGACTCGCGAGCGGATCGCCGTCGCCGTAGCGGTGCTGCGGCACGATCGGCAATTCCGCCGAGGAGAGCGCCTTGATCAGATACGGTGTGGGCTTGCCGAGCACCACGATCGCCGTGAGCGGATCGGGCGTCTCGACCCGCTCGACGTTGGCGAGCGTGATGCGTCCGCGCGGGCCGAGGCGCTTTTGCGTGAGGATCGAGTAGCGGACGTCCGCCGACGTGAAGCTCTCGCCGTCGTGCCACTTCACGCCCGGCCTGAGCCGGAAGGTGTACCGCAGACCGTCCGGGCTGACGTTCCATGCGATCGCGAGCAACGGCTGCGGTCTGAACTGCGCGTCGTAGCGCAGCAGGCCCTCAGTGATCTTGGCGCTGATGTTGCGGATTACCGTGTTGGTGTCGAGCAGGGACACGAGCGACGGCGGCTCCTGTTGCACGGCATAAGTGAGTGTGCCGCCTGATGTCGGTGTGGCGCTTTGGGCGGCCGGCGCGCTCGCAGCCGCTGCTGCTTTCGCGAGGGCCGGCCAACTGCCCGCCGCGCCGGCGGACAGGAATGCCAGCGAAGTCTGCATGAAGTGGCGACGGTCGAAGCTCATGCTCACCCCCGCTGATTGGACGCTTGCCCATCTTCGGCCGCGCCGTGACGCGGGATTCGTCCGAAGAAGGGATGCCCCGGATCGTTGAAGCCCGGCGTGGACGGATGCCCGCTCGCCACCAGCGAATCGACGAACGCTTCGTCTTCGGCCGTGAGGCGGTAGCGCAGCGCCGGCAGATAGTCGAGCCACTGTGCTTCCGTCCGCGGGCCGCCTATCGTCGACGTGATATAGCGACTGTTGAGCACCCAGGCGAGCGCGAACTGCCCGGCTGAGAGCCCCCGTGCTTCGGCATGCTCGTGCACGCGTCGCGCCAGTTCGAGCGATTCCGCGCGCCATTCGGTCTGCTGAAGACGCCGGTCGCTGCGGCCCGCGCGCGTATCGGCTCCTGGTGTCGCGCCCGGTTCGTACTTGCCCGTCAGGACGCCGCGTGCGAGTGGGCTATAGGAAATCACGCCAAGCCCGTAGCGGTACGCGGCCGTCAGTTGCTCCGCCTCGGCCTGGCGGTTGGCGATGTTGTAGAGCGGCTGGCTTGCCACCGGCGCATCGAGTCCGAGTGCCTGCGCCGTGTGGCTGAATTCGGCGATTTTCCACGCGCGATGATTCGACAGTCCGTAGTACCGCAGCTTGCCCGCCTGAATCAGATCGTTCAGCGCCCGCACAGTTTCCTCGACCGGCGTTGCGTGATCTTCGCGATGGATATAGAGCAGGTCGATGTAGTCGGTATTGACGCGTTTCAGGCTGGCGTCGACGGCGCGCACGATGTGCTTGCGAGAAGCGCCCCGCGCATTGACGTCTCCGTCCTGCAGCGGATTGGCGAACTTGGTCGCGAGCACCCAGCGCTCGCGCTGCGCGGCGATACTGCGGCCCACCACGCGCTCCGATTCGCCTTTGGCATAGACGTCCGCCGTATCGATCGAATTCACGCCGTGTTCCTGCGCCTGATCGATGATGCGCGCGGCGCTTGCTTCGTCGGTGGGGCCGCCGAACATCATCGTGCCGAGCGTCAGCGTCGAGACCTTGATGCCGCTGCGGCCGAGTTGTCTGTATTCCATGTGAGTCGGATTCCGTGAGAGAGTGAGTCGGGAGAGTTTCAGCGTTGTAGCCACACGTCGGCGAAGCTGGCCGATAGGCCGTCCGGCGAGATCGTATGGTTGTGCACCGCACGCGAGTAGACGGTCAGGTATTGCGGCGAAACCAGATTGATGTCCGGCAGATCGCGTTCGAGAATGCGTTGAATCTGCGAGAAGAGTTGCTTGCGCTTCGTTTCGTCGGTTTCCTCGGCGACCTGTGCGAACAGTTGATCGATTTCCGGATTGCTGTAATGGGAACCGTTGGTGAAGGGCACGCCGCGCCGGAAATTGTTGGTCGTGTAAAGACGCGCCACGCCGACCACCGGATCGAACAGATTGCTCATGCCGTTGATCGAAAAATCGAAATCGCGATCCGTGTAGATTCGCTTCAGATAAGCGGGCAGATCCTGACTGCGCACGGTGACGGCAATGCCTACGCGAGCCAGTGCCGACTTCACGTACGCGGCGGTGCGCGCGGGCAAATCGCCGATCGGCAGCGGGTCGACGGTGAGGGCAAAACGCGTGCCGTCGGCTTTACGCGGATAGCCGGCTTCGTCGAGAAGCGCGTTGGCGTGCTCCACGTTGAACGGATATGGCGTGGGCGCGGGGTCGTAGTAAGGGCTCGACGGAATGATCGGACTCGCGAGCGGCGTCGCATAGCCGTAGTAGATGACCTTGCGGATGACCTCACGATCGAGCGACGAGGCGATCGCCTGCCGCACTTTCGGATTCTTCAGCACCGGGTTGTCCAGGTTGAATTCGATGCGTGCCACGCCCGCCTGGAATTCATAGCCGCGAGTCTCGACAGCGAGTTTCGGGTTGGCCTTGAGGCGCTCGGCATCCGACAGGGGTACCGGCGAATCGCCGCTCAGGTCCACTGAACCATCTTCGAATGCGACGGTGCGAGCGGCCGGATCGTTGATCACCTTCACCACAATGCGATCGAGCCACGGCTTGCCTTTGTCCCAGTAGTCGTCGTTGCGCACGTATTCGACATAACTGCCGCGCACCCATTTGACGAAGCGAAACGGACCGGTGCCGATCGGCGCGTTGTTCGCGGGATTGGTCTGCACGTCCGTGCCTTCGTAGATATGTTTCGGCACGATTGGCGTTTCCGACGAGGAAAACGCCTTGATCAGATAGGGCGCCGGTTTCGACAGCGTAATCACAACCGTATAAGGGTCCGGCGTCGTGACGTCGGTGACGTTGGCGAAGGTCGTTTTGGCGCGCGGGTGCACCTGTCTGAGCGTCTGGATCGAATACGCGACATCGGCAGACGTGAAGGGTTTGCCGTCGTGCCATTTCACGCCGTGGCGCAAGTGAAACACGTATTTACGGCTGTCGTCGCTCACTTCCCAGGAGGTGGCGAGCGAAGCCTTCGGTTGAAACTTGAAGTCGTATTCCAGCAGGCCTTCGACGACTTTAGGGCTGACCTTCAGCACGTTGGTCGCCGTGGTGGCGAGATCGACCAGCGCCGTCGGCTCCGGTGTGACGACGAAAGTAAGTGTGCCGCCGCGGGTTTGTGCGTGCGACTGCGCAGCAGTCAGTGCGACGATCAGGGTGGCCGCCAGGCCGATCACGCGTTTGAACAGACGTGCGGCGCGGCGGCCTCGCGCCGCCTGCGTTGTGACATAAGCCATCGTGGGGTGATGTAAGAGAAGAAAAAGGGAGAGGTGTTGCGGGATCAGCTGGTGGACGCAGCTGGTTCAGAGCGGCGCGCGAGTGCGGCGCGCAGAGGTGCGGGGTCGACCCACGTGTCGAAATCGAAATCCGACGCAATGAAGCCCCACTTGAACAGAAATTGCTTGAAGTCGGCGAGAGCCGCGAGCGCCTGCGGATCGAGCCCGATCGTCAACTGCCGATGCAGTCCACCGGGATAGGCGCGCTCCACCCAGTGCTCGGCGCTGCGCGTTTCACGGGCCACGTAGTGCGCTACATCGCCCGCATGACGCTCCGCCCATGCGCCGGTGTCCAACGTGCGCGCCAGTACCCGTTCGACCAGATCGGGGCGTTCACGCAGCAGTCGCGCGTCCACCGTCAGCGGGCGCGGCGTGCCGTTATTCGCATGCAGCGTGCGATTAGGCTGCGCGCTAATGTCCACGAGAATCCGTGCATTGAGCAGGTTCGCGATATCTAGCCCGGTCGCGCCTTTGACGAATACGACATCGGCTTCGCCGCGCAACAGCGCTTCGGCCTCGCGGGCGAATTCGTGCGAACGCTGCGCGTCGAGCCATTCGGCAAGCGGCGCATCGGCGGCGGGTTTGGCGTCTTCGAGACTGAGCGGCGTATGCAGCAGATCCACCAGATCGATATCTTCGAGCTGCACTCCCAGCACGCTCAGCAACGAAGAAAAACCGCGCAATGCAGTCGCCCGATGAAAGTCGACCACACCGGCGCGCGTATTGAGCGGAAATCCGAAGCGGCGCCCGACCAGCGCATCCGGACTCGCTTCCAGATGCCGGTCGAGCGTGATCAACGCCTGGAACTCGTCCACCCAGCTCAGGCCGATCAGGCGCGTATCGCTGCCGCGAGCGCGCGCCCAGAGCGCGGGAATATTGCCGCCCTGGCGGAACGACCAGGGCTGCGCATGAGTGAAATGCGAGCGGCGAATGTTCACGTCGTCGGCGTCCTGCAGCGCCTGAACGTCGATTCCGTCAGCCGCGAGTTCTGCTTCGAGCCAGCCTTTCTGCACGGCAATGCCGAACGGGGTAGGGGCGGGGCAACGCGTGTACCAGAGGCGGCTCATACAGTGACCTTATGGTTGAAGAGAAGCTGGCGATCGCGATACGGCGTACGCCTTCGAACAAGCGCGTGTTATCAGAACCTGAGCCCTGCTTCGCGCAACAACGGCAATACGCGCTCGCCGAAGAAATCGAGGTCCGGCTGAAAATCGAAGAAGCTCAACTGCACGCCGTCGATACCGGCCGCGTGAAGGCGCACGATGTAATCGGCGATCTGCTGCGGCGAGCCGACGATCGAGATGTTGCCCCCCACCGCACGTGCGGCTGCCTGATTGCGCTGCTCGGCGTTGCCACGCCACGCGTGCGCGTCGCTGTCGAAACGATGGAAACTGCCTTCGTCGCCATGCGCCACGATTGCGTCGCGATACGAAAGCGCTTCGGCCTCGGTCTCGCGGCAAATCACCATGGGATTGATCAAGGTGCGGATCTTGCGGCCGTGTTTCGCAGCGGCGGCTTTCACGCGCGCCGTATGCGCGGGCAGTGCCGCCAACGCGCCTTCGATTTCTGAGCCGGCCGGACTCGTGATGAACACCACATCCGAGTAACGCGCGGCGAAGTCGATACCCGCGTCCGAACCGGTGGCATTCACGAGCAGAGGACGGCCGTACTGCGGTTTGGGCGTCACGAACGCCTTGTCGAGCTTCCAGGTGGAGCGCGCGGGCGCGTAGCTGAAATTGTCGGGCTGCGCCCAAAGCTGCTGCACGGCGTCGAGAAACTCCGCAGCAAGCTCGTAGCGCCGGTCATGCTCGATACGCTGCCAGCCGAACATTTCATGTTCGATCGCGCGATGGCCGGTGACCACATTGATGCCCCATCGCCCCTTTGAAATGTGATCGAGCGTCGCGCTGAATTTGGCGAAGTGAAGCGGATGCCACGGGCCGTACAGCACGTGACAGGTGGCGACCAGAATGATGCGTTGGGTGCGTGCCGTCATCGCCGCGAGCGACATGAACGAGTCGAGCGCTTCACCGTTGAATACGCCGCCGTAACCGCCTTTCGGCAGCCATTGCGATAGCGCGAAGACAAGATCGAAGCCCAGCGCCTCGGCTTTTTGCACCAGCGCCAGGTTGTAGTCGAAGTTCCAGTCCGTCGTTCGGGGCAGCGTCGATGCACTCCAGCCGCCGGCCTGAATCGGCAGAAACAGCCCTAGCAGCAGCGGTTGTTCGAGAGCGCGCGTGACCGGGCTCCCGGCGAACGTGGCAGGCGAACGGACGGGAACAAAGGGCGTGGCGGTGCGCGGTTCTTCAGCGGGCGATGTCGAAGCCTTAAGTTGAGCAGCGAGGATGGGTTGAGTCACTGTGATGGTCCGTGCCGTTTGGCGTGAAGAGCGTGTTCGTTCGGGCAGCTCACATCTCACGCCATTTGTGGCGGACGACATTCGCGGCACGACGCCAACGCTCGCGTGAATGAAGTAGATCATGCAAGTTTTGGAATGCAAACCAACGAATTCTGCTTTTCAATTGAGGCGGCCGATGCTGCGCGGCCGTGCTGCTATAGCGGAGATATCGTGAGTCGCGGCGAGAACGCGCGGACGCAGAATTTTGCGGAAAGAAACGAAGCAGCGGTGTAAGCAAAGCAGAATCGCTTGGTTCGCTTCGGGGGATCGGTTCGCTATCTTGTCTTGCGCAGCGAGGATGGCTGGCTGCGGTTAGCGTTACTTCCCCTCTTTCATTTTGCCGTTAGACAGACCAACTAACCCCGAATCATGACAACCCTGAACGAGTATCTCGTAGAAAAGCGTGCAGCCTGGATTGCGAAGCGCGAGGCGGCGCGCAAAGATCCGGATATCAAGGCCAACAGGTTGAAAGCCACCGTGCGCGCGTTGGGGCGAAGCGGAGTGCGTGAAATTCGCATCCGCGATTTTCAGGTGATCAGCGACAGTCCAACGGATTTTGCGGGCTACAACCTTGGCCCCGCTTCGCCCGAATTGCAACTCGGTGTGCTCGGAAGCTGTATCACGCATATCACGCTGATTCAGGCGGCGGAGCGGCAACTGCGGATCGATTCGATCGATGTCGAAGTGACCGGCGAGCAGCATCCGCTCGCACAGCAACCCGGCTTTGAAAACGTGCCGATCTATCCGCACAACATTCGTTACACGCTCGACATCGTCTCGCCCGAGTCGTCCGAAGCGATTCGCGCGCTGCATGATGCGGTTGAAGCCGTGTGCCCGATCTTCAATCTGCTCAAGAATCCGCAGACTATCGTCGGTGAGTTGACGCATGTGAGTGCTGTGGCGCCAACCTTCTGAAACGGGCCGGATATACACTGCAAAGCTAATGACTTTTGCTTGCTTTTGGTTCCTTTCGACGCACCTTACTATCCGTCATTCCAATAAGAAAGAGGATACGTATGAGCTTGCAAAACGGGATACGCCGAACCCTTTCCGCCGCGGCGTTTGCTTTCGCATTGACTGGCGCCTATCTGGCGCCCGCTATGGCGGCGCCCAATCATGGCGGGACACTCACGTGGCTCGTCACGCCCGAACCCGCGTCGATCGTTCCTCTAACCACGACTGCCGGAGGCAACGCGGAGATTGGACCCAAGGTGGTCGAAGGATTGCTGACCTACGACAAGGACCTCAATCCTCAACCGCTGCTGGCTACCGCATGGTCGGTCAGTAAGGACGGCCTTCAATATCGCTTCACATTGCGTCGTGGCGTGAAGTGGCACGACGGCAAGCCGTTCACTTCCGCCGACGTCGCTTTTTCGATTCTGACGCTCAAGCAGGTGCACCCGCGTGGACGGAGCACCTTCGCAAACGTGGTCGATGTCAAAACGCCGGACCCCTTCACAGCGATCATCGAACTGTCGAAACCTGCGCCATTTCTGCTGACCGCGCTTTCCGGTTCCGAGTCGCCGATCATCCCGAAGCACCTGTACGAAGGCACCGATATCGCAACCAACCCGCACAACAGCGCGCCGGTCGGCACGGGGCCGTTCATTTACAAATCGTTCGTGCACGGCAGCTATATTCTTCTCGAACGCAATCCGGACTACTGGGACAAGCCCAAGCCGTATGTCGACAAGATCATCGTGCGCTTTCTTCCGGACGGCGCAGCCCGCGCCGCCGCGCTTGAATCAGGCGCCGCCAATCTCGGCGATCAGGCAATCCCGTTATCCGACGTCAAGCGCTTCACGACGCTTCCCGGCTTCACGGTGGATACGACCAACTGGCCGTACGTCAGCAACCATCAGCAGTTGATCTTCAATCTAGATACGCCGGTTCTCAAAGACAAGGCGGTGCGTAAGGCGATTTCCCAGGCGGTGGATGTCAATGCATTGAATCGCGTAGTCTGGTATGGATATGGACAGGTTTCCGCTGCGGCCATCGGCGCGGCCAACACGAAGTATCACGACGCCGACATTCATTACTTTCCGTATGACGTGGCCCAAGCCAACGCCGCACTAGATGCTGCCGGCTTCACGCGTGGTGCGGACGGGAAGCGCTTCAAATTGCGCCTGCTGTTCAACCCGTTCCAGGACCCGCGTGCTGCAGACTTCGTGCGGCAGTCGCTGGCGCGGATCGGGATTGACGGCGAGATCGAAAGTTATGACTTTGCGACTTATGTGAAGAAGGCATATACCGATCGCGCGTTCGATATCACGCTCGAAGCGCTTTCCAATGTATTCGACCCAACGGTGGGCGTGCAGCGCGTGTTCTGGTCGAAGAACTTCAAGATTGGACTGCCGTTCTCCAACGCGGCGCACTATTCGAATCCGGAAGTCGACCGTTTGCTGGAAGCCGCTTCGGTGGAGACCGACGAAGGCAAGCGCCGCCAGCTATTCTTCAAGTTCCAGCAAATCGTTCACGACGATATTCCGTCGATCGAATTCGGGGCGAACCCGAGCATTACGGTCGTATCGAAGAAGGTGAAGGACTATGCGCCGACCGGGGAAGGCCTGCGCGGGAATTTTGCTGATCTGTATATTCAGCCGTAATGGGCTGGCGGCAGAGTGAGTGCGGTCTCGCGCTTCGTCATCGAGGCATGCCGTATCTCTCCACCTTCACTTTGCCGCCACCGCCGCCTTGCTTCCGAGCAGCGCCCATTCCCCATTCTCGACAACGAGATTCACGCTTTTCACGCCGATCACGCGACGCGTTACCGGATCGAATGTCGCCTTTCCGAACACCACGCTCGGCACGTCGTGCAACTTCGGCAGCGCGTCACGCACGCCGCGCCGATCGAGCCCGCCTGAACGCAGCGCATAAGCAGCGATGATCGTAGCGTCGTACGCAAACGCGTTGAAGGCATCCGGTTGATGATGGTACTTTGCCTCGAAGCTGCGCACGAAATGCTGAACCTCGGGGTTTGGATCGCCCGGGAAAAAGCTGGTATTGGTGGTCACGCCATTGACGGCCTCGCCGCCCAACTCCATGAACTTCGGCGAGTACACTGAGCTGGCCGCCACGATCGGCAGGCCGATGCCGCTCGCACGCGCCTGACGCACGATTTGCGCGCCGTCCGAGTAGTACGAAATCAGCACCAGTGCATCGGGTTTCGTATCGCGCACGCGCAACAGCGTCGCGCGAAAATCCTTGTCCGTGGGCTGATAACCTTCGGCGGCCACAACGGTTGCGCCGCGCGCGGCCGCTGCCTTCACGAACACATCCTTGCTCGCGCGACCCCAGTCGGTATTCTGGAACAACACGGCGACATGCCTGAAGCCCTGCTTGACAGCGAGGTCCGCGAGCAGAGGCTGGGCATCCGCCTGGCTGACCGAAGGGCTCCAGATAAAGTCGCCGCCCTTGGTGAAGTCAGGATGCGAGTTGGTGAAACCCAATTGCACGAGACCGGCGCGCTGGTAGATCGGCGAGGCGGCCATCGAAGCGGGGCTCGAGAAGTCGCCGAGTTCGATCAGAATGCGCTTGTCATCGACGAATTTCTGCGCGATGCCCACCGCCTGGCGCGGATCGCTCTGGCTGTCTTCGAACACGTACTGCAACGGCCGGCCGTTGACGCCGCCCTGACTGTTGATCTCGTCGAGCGCGAGGTCGAAGCCAGCTTTCCATTGGGCGCCATATTGCGCGTTCGGACCGGTCAAGGGTCCGCTCACGCCGAAGAAAAGCGGCTCGCCGCTTGCGGGCGCCGCGAACGAAACTCCGTGGAAGGAGAGGGCAAGCGCGACCCCGGCAAGCGTAAAAACGCGCCGGGACAACGAAAGCGGACGCGAGGCAGACATGGCGGTTCCCCCGAAATGATTTGGATTACGAGTCTCCGCCACATCCCATAGCGCGGCAACGAAGCGATGGGCATATCCATATTCGGTGACCGCAGTAGCGCGGCCCACTGCGCCCCGCTGCGGCGTCGCTGCAACGCGAAGCGAGCGTCAGGCTGGAAACACCGGCTCGCCTAAAGTCAGCATCAGCCGGTTTGCCCACGCGAAGATCGCAATCGCATGGCTCAGATCGAGAATCTGCGTATCGTCGAGCCCGACGCCGCGAAGCGCGTCGAGCGAAGCCGGGCTGATCGTTTCGGGATCCAGCGTGAGATCGATCGCGTACCTGACAATGGCGCGTTCGCGTTCCGTCGTGCCGGCACTTTCAGGGTCCGAGAAAATCTGCTGGATCACGTCGTCGCGTTTGGCGAGTTGCTGGAAACGCTGCGCATGCACCGAAGCGCAGTACACGCAGCCGTTGACGCGCGACACGACGGTGCTCGCCAGTTCGCGCTCCGCGCGCGACAGGCCGCCGGTCGCATACATGATGCTGTTGAACGCGCCGGAACGCTGCCGCAGAATTTCCGCTTCGTGCACGAGCAGCAGGTAATAGTCGGACGTCTTCGCTTGCGGGTGACTCGTCTCCAGCACAGCGGTCTGCGCGGGCGATGCCTGCGCGAGCGGGACCGTATCGAGCCATGCGCGCCAGCCGAGCGTCTGCGAGGTGAATCCGTGATCCGCGCTCATGCCTGTGCCTCCAGTGCGCGCAATGCGGCAACGACCCGCAACTGATAGGTAACGAACGCGACCAGTTGCGCGAGTGCGACGATCGCACCGGTTGTCAGGCCGGCCGCCTTTAACTGGGCGAGGGCGGACTTGCCCGTATCTGCAGGGTGAAGCACGAGGTCTTCGGTATGCACGAGGATCGCCGCAAGCCGCGGGTCGGCGCTAATAAGCGTCCCCACGGTGCCGGCGGGCGCCGTGCGATGTTGCGCGATAGCATCGAGCAATGAGCCCGTTGCATCCGCTTCGTTTCCAGCCTGCGCATCGAGAGCCAGCAAACGTTCGCGATACGCTTGTGCGGTACGTTGGGAGCGCGAGAGCAGCGCGGCATACCAGGCGGCGTAGAGGCGCTCACGCAGCTTCAGATCGGCGAGCTCGTGCGAAAACAGCGCATCGTGGCTGCCTTGCGTGTAGCGGGTCGCATCGGCGCGGAAGGCGCGCAGCGCGGCGACAGGGCCATTGGGCGCAAGTCCGGCCAGTGTGGCAACGAAGTCATCGGTTGCGGCGGCGGAGGTGGGTTCCGTTAATGCGGGCATGAGATAGAGGTCCGTCAAAAAAAGTCAGGCGGTGGTGTCGATCGCGCGAATGTCGACGTCGGCGTCGGCCCATTCGTCTCCGGCGAGTTCGGCAGTGTCGAACGCTTGCAGTGCGGCGTAGTGCGCGTCCCGATCGGCGTCGAACAGCATTGCGGCGATTGTGCGTGCCAGACGTTGCGCGCCGTCGCTGATCGCGGGGATATCGCCGGCGACCTTGCCATGCGTCAGACTCGCGCCGTGATTGAAGCTGTGAATGTGCGAAAGCGCCGGACAGGTACCCGCAATCCGTTCCTGCAACGCGAAGTTGCGGTCGAGGTCCGGCGAGCTGGCGAGGTCGTCGCTCCACAATTCGGGCGTGGGCTCGAAGCGGTCGCGCCAGCGGCGCACATGCGGCGCGATCAACGCGAACTCGTCGCGTGTGTCGATCTCTGAGTGAAAACCCGTCGCGAAGATCAAATAATCGAGCGCGTAGCGGCCCCTCGGCGTATCGACGATTACCGTTTGGCCCTCGTGGCTCACGCGTGTGAGCGGGCTGGACAGATGCAATTTCGCGTGCGGGTACTTCGCGACGCGCAGCACGCTGTCACGCGGCGGCGGCGCTTGCGTCAACGCGGAGTAATGCAGGAAGCGCCATTTCCATTCATCAGGCAGGTTGGCGAAACCATGCACGAGTCCGGGACTGCCGATGCCGGTCAGCTTGTTGATGCGAGGCAACGCATCGCGGCGCACGAATAGATCGACTTGCGCCGCGCCGGCTTCGAGCGCGGTCGCCGCGTTGTCGAACGCCGATGCGCTTGCGCCCACCACGCCGACCCGCTTGCCGCGCAACGCGTCGAAGTCGATCGCATCGGACGAATGGGCGCGCAGGTGCAACGGAAGATCGCGTGCCACTTCGGGAATGAACGGGCCGCCAAGGCCTTCACGTCCGGTTGCCAGCACGACATGTCGGGCCAGCACGGTTTCGCGCTGCACGTGTTGCGCTTGCCCGGTCGGGTTCGACGTGTGGTTTGCCGGAGAGTTTGCCGGAGAGTTGGCCGGCCCGTGCACGAGGTCGAGTTCGATCAGGCCGTCGCTTCGCGGGCGCAGCAACTCGACGCGCGTATTGTTGCGCACCGGCAAATCGAGCACCTTGCGATACCAGCGCAAATAGTCCATCCATTGCGTACGCGGAATCTTGTAGAGCGCATTCCATTGCTCGCGACCAAACTGGGCTTCGTACCAGGCGCGGAACGTCAGCGCCGGCAGGCGCAGCGCCGGTCCGGTGAGTTGCTTCGGCGAGCGCAGGGTCTGCATACGCGCGTAGGTCACCCACGGACCTTCCTGGCCTTCTGGCGCCTGATCGAAAAGCCGCTGGTTGTCGACGCCCAGCAAACTCAACTCCGCACTTGCCGCGAGTCCCGCCATGCCCGCGCCGATAATGGCGACGTCGAGCACGCGTTGCGCGTCGACGTTGCGCGGCGGCACCCAGGACGGCGCGGGAAGTTCCAGCCAGCCGAGGTCTTCGCGGAGCCGGGCTTCAAGCGCGGCCAACGGAGCGGACGCGGGCGGACGGTTCAATGCGGTCATGCCGAAACTCCAGGGTCGCGGTGAGTGGAGGAAGAACGGGTGTGCTCGCCGGCGCTGTCTGCGTGGTCCGTACTATCCGCACGATCGTGGGCGACCAGTGCGCCGTGCTGCGACGCCTCGTGACGGACCGCGCCTGGCAGCAAAGCGTGCGACACATCGGCAAGCGTCTCGATCATTGCGTCCACGGCGCCGCTGCGCGGACGGCCCGACAGCGTGACTACGCCGTACAGAAACGCAATCGAGACGTCGAGCGGACGCACTTCGAGATCGGCCAGGCGCAGGCCGAACGCCGTCACTGGATCGACAATGGCGACCCCGAGTTTTTGCTGTGCCGCCATCATGGCGTTCAGCGACGCGTTGGTTTCCAGCGCGACGTGAAGTGCAACGCCGGCCTGACCGAACGCTCGATCGATGCGGTTGCGCAGCCGATAGCGATTGGCAAGCGTAGCGACCGGCTGTGCGGCCAGGCGCGCAATCGGCAATACGGCTTCGTGCGTCAGCGGGTCGTCGCGATGCAGCACGGCCACGCACGGCGCTTCGATGATGTAGTGCACGTCGAGTGCAGCGTGATCCAGCGGTAGCGTGGCGATGCCGATATCGGCGGCACGCGAAAGCAGCGCCTGCACCACCTGTTCGGCCGACGCACTGCGCAGTTGCGTGTCGCCGCGAGTGTGTTCTTCAGGATGAGCGTGCCCCAGCTTTGCGATGGCGCGCGGCGCCAATGCCGCGGCAAGCGCGGGCGTCGCGACGATGCGCAGCGGCAGGGGCTCGTTGCGGCCAATGGCGCGCGCACTGGCACGGATCGCGTCGAGACCGATCAGCGAGCGCTCCACTTCGTCATAGAGCAGGAATGCACGACTCGTCGGCGACACGCGCGGTCCTTTCCGCTCGAACAGCGCGTAGCCGATCTCCTGTTCGAGATCCTGGATCGTTCTCGTCACGCCGGGCTGCGAACGGCGCAGCAAACGCGCCGCACCGGTGATGCTGCCCGTCGACATGACGGCTGAGAACGCTTCGAGTTGATGCAACTCCATGCGACGCCTCATCCATGTGATGCGTGCATTCTAGAGGCCGTTGCATGCTCGATTCTTATAATAAATTCGGCTATGTATCTGAAGAAAGTTGCGGTCCGCCAGCACGCGATCGAGTGCCGGACGCTGACCTCGCATGCCATGAAGACGCGGAAAAGCCCATGAAACAGGGGGTTTCTGGATAAACCGTGACCTCGCTCAAGCCCGGCGCAACGCGTAATCGAACCGGCTCATAAGCATAGCGGTTAAACGGGAATAAGCTTTGACACTTATCTTCGTTGGCCGGCTTTCAGGCTACATGGTTACATCGTCTCACTCTATTTCATGGCGTGAGCAAAGCATGTCGATTCTGTGGAACAACAAGCGCGGTGCAGCCCGCACGCTGCTTCAACTGGCCGGCGCACTGACCATTGCCTTCGGCGGCACGATGTCGGCGGCCAACGCGGCAGATCCTTACTGGGTCGGCGTGACGGGACCGCTGAGCGGCCAGGATGCGCAATACGGCGAGCAGTGGAAACGCGGTTTCGATCTCGCGCTCGAACAGATCAACGGCAACGGCGGCATCAACGGCCATCCGCTTAGCTACGACTTCGAAGACAGCCGCAGCGATCCGCGCCAGGCGGTAGCCATTGCGCAGAAGTTCGTCGACGACAAGCGCATTCTTCTCGAGCTGGGCGATCTGTCGAGCGGCGCGTCGATGGCCGCGTCGCCGGTCTACCAGCGCGCGGGCCTCGTGCAGTTCGGCTTCACCAACTCGCATCCGGACTTCACCAAAGGCGGCGATTACATGTGGAGCACGGCGATCAGCCAGGCGGAGGAACAGCCGATGCTCGCGCACTACGTGACCAAAGGGCTCGGCTTCAAAAAGATCGCCGTGCTGTACCTGAATACCGACTGGGGACGCACGAGTAAAGACATCTTCGCGAAGGCCGCTACGGCGAACGGCGCTCAAGTCGTTGCGGCCGAAGCCTATCAGCCGACCGAAAAAGATTTTCGCGCGACGCTTACGCGCGTGCGCAGCGCGGACCCGGACTCGATCGTACTCATTTCCTACTACTCGGACGGTGCGCAGATTGTTCGCCAGGCGCGTGCGGCCGGCGTGCATGCGCCGATCGCTGCAGTGGGCTCGGTGTATTCCCCCAAGTTTCTCGATCTGGGCGGCCCCGCGGTGAATGGCGTTTATACGGAGTCGAACTTCTTCCCCGGCGACCCGCGACCGGAAGTGCAGAGCTTCGTGCAGCGCTACCGCGCCAGATACGGCGCGGAGCCGGACACCTTCGCCGCGCGCGCCTACGACGCGATGATTCTCGCAAGCGAAGTCATCCGCCGTTACGGCGCGGACCGCACAGCGGTACATGACGGATTCGCGAAAATCAACGACGTGCCGAGCGTGATCTTCGGCAAGTTCAAATTCGATCCGCAGACGCGCCGCGTGGCCGGTGCAAAGAATCTTGATCTGATGGTCAAGGACGGCAAATTCGCGTTGTGGGACGGCGTGAGCCCCGTGCACGCGCAATGATCGAACCCAGGACAAACACGGGCTATTGGACTTACACGCTATGACGGCCTGGTTCGACTACACGATCAACGGATTGATCGTCGGCAATATCTATGCGCTGCTGGCGGTCGGCCTCGCGCTGATCTTCGGCGTATCGCATCTGATCAATTTCGCGCACGGCTCGGTGTATATGGTCGGCGGTTTCATCGGCTGGCTGTGCCTGACGCGGCTCGGCTTGCCGTTGCCGGTCGCGCTCGTCGCGACCATCGCGGGTTGCGCGGTGCTTGGCATCGTCATCGAGCGGATCGGTTTGCGGCCGCTTCAGGGCGCGGCGCGGATCGCGCCGTTGCTCGCCACGATCGGCATCAGCTTCGTGCTCGACCAGCTGGCGCAAATCGTCTTCGGTCCCGATCCGCGTCCGGTGCCGAGTTCGTTGCCGGACTGGACGCTCTCGCTCGGCGGGGCGACCCTCGGCTCGCTCGACCTGCTGATCGCGGCAATCGGCATCAGCGCCGCGGCGGTGCTGTACGTGTTTCTGCGCTTCACGCGGCTCGGCTGGGCCGTGCGCGCCACCGCGCAGGATCGCGACGCCGCGCAGCAGATGGGCGTCAACGTGAATGCCGTGAATCAGGCCGTGTTCGCGATTGCCTGCGGACTCGGCGGCCTGAGCGGTTTGCTCGTGGGCATGTACTACAACAGCATCGATCCGGCGATGGGCTTTCAGGCCACGCTGAAAGGCGTCGTCGCGCTGCTGATCGGCGGGCTGGGCAACGTGCCTGGCGCGATTGCCGGCAGCCTGCTGCTGGGTCTGGTCGAGAGCTACGGCGTGGCACTCTTCGGCACCAGCTATCGCGACCTGTTCGCGTTCGTGCTGTTGCTGGCGTTTCTCGTCTGGCGGCCGAACGGGCTGTTCAGTTCGAGCCGCCGTCTGCCGCCCGAGCCGCTTACGGGCACGTTCCTGTCGAACCGCAAGGCAGTCAGCATTCCGCGCCGCGTGATCGTCGCGGTGGTGGTGCTCGCTTTCGTCGTGCCGTTCGTGACGCCTTCGGCTTACGTGCTGCAGACGCTGACCAACGGCTGGATCTACGGGCTGCTGGCGCTCAGCCTGACACTCGTCGCGGGGACCGTCGGACAGATTTCGCTCGGCCACGCGGCACTGCTGTTGATCGGCGCTTATGCATCGGCGCTGCTGTCGGTGAATCTGAGCTGGTCGCCGGCCGTGACGATTCCGCTTGCCGGGCTCATCACCGCGGCGATCGGTACGCTGCTGGTGTATCCGTCGTTCCGGCTGCGCGGCCATTACGTGTCGATTGCGACGCTGGGTATCGGCGAGATCATCGGCCTCGTGGTGTTGAACTGGGACAGCCTGACGCGCGGGCCGATCGGCATCACCGGCATTCCGCCGTTGTCGCTGTTCGGCTGGCAGTTGACCGGCGTGCGCGCGGTGTACTGGTTCACGCTCGCGGTACTCGTGCTGCTTGCGCTTCTACAAGTGCGGCTGCTGCGCTCGCATCTTGGCCGCACCTGGCGCGCGATCCGTGAAGACGATGTCGCGGCGCGCGCGTATGGCGTTCAGCCCAACCGCTACAAGGCCATTGCCTTCGCGTGCGGCGGACTCGCGGCGGGCATCGGCGGCGGCATTGCGGCGCATCTTTACAGCTACATCAACTATCAGACCTTCGACTCGCAGGTGTCGATCCTCGCGCTGACCATGGTGATTCTCGGCGGTCTGGGCAGCGTGGTCGGCGCGGTGGCGGGCGCGCTGGCGCTTATCAGCCTGCCTGAACTGTTTCGCTTCGCCGCCGATTACCGGATGCTGATCTACGGCGTGATCCTGCTTCTGCTGGTGCGCTTCCGGCCGCAGGGCCTGTTCGGCGCGGTATGACGGAGACGACCATGACTTCTTCTTCCACCAGTGCCACGGACATTCTGTTTGATGTCCGGCGCGTGACGCGCCGTTTTGGCGGCCTCGTCGCCGTCGACGAAGTGAATCTCTCCGTGGCGCGCGGCGAATGTGTGAGCGTGATCGGGCCGAACGGCGCGGGGAAATCCACGCTGTTCAATCTGCTGACGGGAATCGATACGCCGGACTCGGGCTCGGTGCGCTTTGGCGGCGAAGACGTGACCGGCATGGCGCCTGAACGGCTTGCGGCGCGCGGCGTCGCCCGTACGTTCCAGCATGGGCGCGTGTTCGGCAACCTGAGCGTGCTGGACAACGTTCTGATTGGTGCACACGCGCGCCTCGCGATGACGCGGCGCGGCTGGCCCGTCGTCGGCGCGTTCGCCGAAGTGCTGCGCGCGTTGATCGGGCCGGCGGCGGTGCGCCGCGAGGAAGCCGAACTGCGCGATCAGGTCAAAACACTGCTCGCGCGTTTCGGCACACGCCTCGCGCCTCGCATCGACGAGCCCGCGCACAGCCTGTCCTACGCAAACCGCAGGCGAGTGGAAATTGCACGCGCACTAGCGCTGCGGCCGCGCATTCTGCTGCTCGACGAGCCGACCGCCGGCATGAACGAGTCCGAGACCGCGGAAATGCTCGAACTGATTCTCGAACTGAAACGCGACGGTCTCACCATCCTGCTGATCGAGCACAAGCTCGACCTCGTGATGCGTCTGTCCGATCGCGTGCTGGTCCTCGACGACGGCCGCAAGATTGCGTCGGGTCTGCCGGACGAGGTGCGCAGCGATCCCGCCGTGATCGAAGCCTACCTCGGACATCGACAGGTCGGCGCCCAGGTCGGCAGCAACGAAACGGCCGCCGCATGAGCACGTCCGGCCTGCACCTGGTGTCGTCGACCGAATTACCCTCTGCCCAATTTGCCATGACTGAGCCGTTGCTGAAACTCGACCAGATCGACACTTTCTACGGGCAGATCCAGGTCCACTTCGGCCTGAATCTCAGCATTGGACGCGGTGAGATCGTGAGCCTTCTGGGCGGCAACGCCAGCGGCAAGTCGACGGCGATGAAAGTGATCCTCGGCCTGCACAAACCGCGAACCGGCACGGTGAGCTTCGACGGCAAACCGTTGAACGGGCTGCCGACCTCGCAGATCGTACGGCGTGGGATCGCCTCCGTGCCGGAAGCACGGCGACTCTTTGGCGACATGACGGTGCGCGAAAACCTGCTGATGGGCGCGTTTACGCGCAACGACCGCGCCGGCATCGCGGAGGACTACGAGCGCATGCTCGAACTGTTCCCACGCGTGAAGGAGCGGCTGACGCAACGCGCCGGCACGCTCTCGGGCGGCGAGCAGCAGATGCTGGCCATGGCGCGTGCGCTGATGAGCCGACCGTCGCTGGTTTGCATGGACGAACCGACCATGGGCCTCTCGCCGCTATATGTCGACAAGGTGCTTGAACTGATTCGGACCATCAACCAGCAGGGCATCACGTTCTTCATGGTCGAGCAGAATGCGAGCCTTGCGTTGCAGATCGCGCATCGCGGCTATGTGTTGCAGACCGGCCGCGTGGTGTTGTCGGGCACCGCAAGCGATCTGCTCGGCGATCAACGGATTCGCGACGCTTATCTTGGCGGCTCGCTTGCAGCGGAGACCGCGTCTTGAGCGCCCAGTCGGCAGTCAATTGACGACCGGCCCTGCGACAGTCTGGGATCAGGACGCTGCCACGAGTTCGAGGATCGCCCCGTGCGTGAGCTCGCGTGCGAATGCGCGCGGCGACCCGCCCGTTTGCGTTCCCAATGCGACGGCGAACACACCTTCACCTCGTGTGGCGAGGTGTTTCCTGATGTCCGATGCCAGGCCTTCAGCGGGCTCCTCCACCGCGTTCGACGGACTTGCTGGCCCGGATGAACTTGACGGACTCACGAGCGTCAACGTGGTCGGGCCGATCGGCAGGATGGCTAACCTGACGCCGTAGCCAGGCAGCGGCGCGCGCTGCGCATTGAATTCGCCGAGCAGCGCGCGATAGCGTGCGAGACTCGCGTCCAGATCGTGCACGGCGAGCGTGATATTTGCCACACCGTCTGCACCATTGGCGTGGCGACGCACGTCACCTTCGGCAACGCGTAACTGACGCGGCGTCAGATCTCCGCACAAAAACGGCAGGTCCACGCTGCGCGGCTTGCCGATCTGCCATTCGAGCCGTTCGCCGTCAGGCCGCACGCGTCCGCCGGCGATGGGACCGTCGTAGTTCAGTCCGCGCCCGTGCGCCGCATCGATCGTTGCCGCAACCGATGGCGGCAGCAGCGCGAAATCGACAAAGCCGTCGCCGACGCGATTGCCGGCGTCCCACCAGCGATGCTCCGGCGCGTCGCGCAAGAAGGCGATCAGTTCGAAATAGCTGCCGTCCGCGAAACCGATCAGCGCATTGTGCGTGGCGCCGTCGGCATGCGTACCGCCGCGCTGCACGGTAAAACCTAGCGAGCTGAAATGAGCGATGGTCGCTTCGAGATCCTGTACGCGGATCACGATATGGTCGAGTGAAAGGGACATGCCGGTTTGACTCATCAGGAGGTAAGCGGCGGGCAAACGCCCGCATTGTCCGCGGGCTGTGTCCGCGCGTCAGAACGTGAAGCGTCCTTCTGCCGCAATGGAGGCGAGCGGATTGCGCTGGCTTTGTGCTTCGCGCGCCTGCAGGCTCTCAGGCAACGACGCCTTGTCGCCCGCGCGGCCAATGGCGATACCGGCTTCGATCGAGTAGACGTGTGGAACGGCAAGCTCGCGGCGAATCGTCTCGCGTTCAATCCCGGCGAGACCATGCGCATGCCATCCGGAAAGGCTGGCCTGAAGTGCCAGATAGCCCCACGCGGCGCCGGTATCGAACGAATGGGTGGGCGCGGGCACTTCCGCTGCGCCGCCGGGCGGCGTGAACGTGCTCTTCGACAGCACGATCACAATGGCCGAAGCGTGTTTTGCCCAGCTGCGGTTGAATTCGTTGAGGAAGCCGAGGAACTGTTCCCAATGCGGCGTATCGCGTCTTGCGTAGACGAATCGCCAGGGTTGTGAGTTGTAGGACGAAGGCGCCCAGCGTGCCGCTTCCAGCAACGTCAGCAAGGCGGCTTCCGGGATCTGATCCGAACGGAAGGCGCGCGGAGACCAGCGATCCAGAAACTGCCTGTCGATCGCGTGTTCCGCACTGCGCAGGTTCGAGGTGGTCATGGGTTGCTCCAGTATGAAGAGAATTCGACTTGAGAGGCTGAATAAGGTGGAACGCCCGTCAGGCGCCTCACGCTATACCGAGCCACTTTAGCCGCCCGCGCCGCGCAACTGAATCGATTTATTCTCGCAAACATATTCCTTTGCCTGTGGACGCGCGACGTCATTTGTGTGTGATTCACTCCGCGAAAAACAATCCACAAAAGCTCGCTTGCGCTTACTTTTTTCCGCCGCTAGATTCATTCGCATGGCATGAAGCGGGCGTGGCCGCGAGCGGGAGCGACTAAACCGATGCTTCTTTAGAAAGCACAATTTGTTGGTTCGGCTTCGGCCCCGGATATTTCATAGTGTCTCCTGATGGCTATAGGCGGTTGCTTTCGCCGTTGCCTTGAAACCGGCGCGTAAGGATGCGCGCGATATCGAAGGAGACGTCATGACGCTTGAACTCGTAGAACGACCCACCCACGCGCTGCTCGAAGCCGCCCGCTCCCGTGCCGAAGAAGCCGGCCTGCCTTACGCCGGTGGCGTGTCGCCGCAGGATGCATGGGCACTCGTGCAGAGCGGCGAGGCCGTGCTGGTCGATGTGCGTACCAATGAGGAACGCAAGTTCGTCGGGTTCGTACCCGACAGCCTCCATGTCGCCTGGGCGACCGGGACGAGTCTGACGCGCAATCCGCGCTTCGTGCGCGAACTGGAGGCCAAGACGGGCAAGGACGCCGTCGTGCTGCTGCTGTGCCGCAGCGGCAACCGTTCCGCGCTGGCTGCGGAAGCCGCCGCGAAGGCAGGCTTCACGCAGGTTTTCAACGTTCTGGAAGGGTTTGAAGGCGAGCTTGACGCCGCGCAACGGCGTGGCGCCAGCAACGGTTGGCGCTTTCACGGACTGCCGTGGATCCAGGATTGACGCGCCGGATCGTTCACCCTGCACTTTAAGGAGTGACCGCTGTGGCTGTGTTTGATGTCGATGAGATTGTCGAGGCGCTTCAGACCGTTCGCCAGCAATGGCGGGAAGTGCAGAAGCGCTCGCTCGAACCGGGCGGGCGCGAATTGCCGGGACGCGAAGCACTCGCGCAGATTATCGATACGCTCAAGGGCGTGCTGTTTCCGATGCGGCTGGGTCCGCCCGATCTGCGTCAGGAAAGCGAAAACTTCTATGTCGGGCACGCGCTCGATGCCGCGCTGCACGCGCTGTTGAGCCAGGCACGCCTCGAGTTGCATTACCGCAGCCGGCATCAGCCGCCGCCCGCTGCCACGATCGAGGAGCAGGCGGGCATTGCGGTGCGCGCGTTCGCGGCGCGTTTGCCGGCGATCCGCAGTCTGCTCGACAGCGACGTGCTGGCGGCGTTTCACGGCGACCCCGCGGCCGGCAGCGTAGACGAAGTGCTGCTCTGTTATCCGGGCGTGCTGGCGATGATCCATCACCGGCTGGCGCACGAGCTTTATGGTCTGGGCCTGCCGCTGCTAGCCCGCATCGTCGCGGAACTCGCGCATGCGCAAACGGGCATCGACATCCATCCGGGCGCGAAGATCGGCGCGGGATTCTTTATCGATCACGGTACGGGCGTGGTGATCGGCGAAACCGCGGTGATCGGCGAACGCGTGCGCCTTTATCAGGCCGTCACGTTGGGCGCAAAACGCTTTCCACGCGACGCGCAAGGCCACCTCGAAAAAGGCCATGCGCGTCATCCGATTGTCGAGGACGACGTGGTGATCTACGCGGGCGCTACCATTCTCGGGCGTGTCACGCTCGGCCGCGGCTCGGTGATCGGCGGCAATGTCTGGCTGACGCAGGACGTCGCGCCCGGTTCGCACGTCACGCAGGCCGTGTCGCGCAACGAGGGCACCGCAGTGAACACCGGGCACGCGCCGCGCGATCATGCCGAGGCGCTTCCCATCGCGACAGGAGCCGCGTAATGAGCGGACTCGTACGTGAGTTCGGTGCCGCCGTGCGGCGGCTTCGCGAGACCCGCGGGTGGTCGCAGGAGCAACTGGCCGAATACGCCGGACTCAACCGCTCATATGTCGGCGAAGTGGAACGCGGCTCGGCGATCGCATCGATCGTCACCGTCGACAAGCTGGCTCGCGCATTCCAGGTGCCGATCGAGCACCTGCTCAATCCGTCTTCCGACGTGACGAACGTTCCCGGCTTCGCGCCCGCGGCGTTCGTCGATCCCGCATCCGCGAGCTAGATCCTGGCTTGCCGTCTATAGCATGTTGAAGGTCCGGGGCGTCCTCTCGATAATCTGTTCCGCTCATAAGCTTTTCTGTTTTTCTTCTATCAAACCCCGGAGCTTCAGATGACAGCAACAGTGGGCGGCCTGACGGCGCTCGGCGATAACGCAGCACGGCAACTAGCCAATGCCACCAAAACTGTTCCGCAGCTTTCCACGATCACGCCGCGTTGGCTCACCCATCTGTTGCAATGGCTGCCGGTCGAGGCAGGCATCTATCGCCTGAATCAGGTGAAGAATCCCGAAGCGGTGGTCGCTGCCTGCACCGCGCGCGAGGATGAAAGCATCCTGCCGCGCACGTTCGTGCCTTACGAAGAGCAGCCGCGCGAGTACTTCCTGAATGCCGTCAGCACGGTCCTAGATGTTCATACGCGCATCTCGGACCTGTATAGCAGCCCGCACGACCAGATCAAGGAACAACTGCGCCTCACGATCGAGACGATCAAGGAATTGCAGGAAAGCCAGCTGATCAACAACCCGGACTACGGCCTGCTTGCGAATGTGGCCGAAGAGCAGCGCGTATTCCCGTTGACCGGCGCGCCGACGCCCGACGACCTCGATGAACTGCTGACCAAGGTCTGGAAAGAGCCGGCGTTCTTCCTGACGCATCCGCTCGCGATTGCCGCCTTCGGCCGCGAATGCACGCGTCGCGGTGTGCCGCCGCCGACGGTCAGCCTGTTCGGCTCGCAATTCCTCACATGGCGTGGCATTCCGCTGATCCCGTCGGACAAGGTGCCGGTTGCCGACGGCAAGACCAAGATTCTGCTGCTGCGTGTGGGCGACAAGCGCCAAGGCGTGGTCGGCCTGTTCCAGCCGGGCGTAGCCGGCGAGCAGGGTCCGGGTCTGTCGGTTCGCTTCATGGGTATCAACAATCACGCGATCGCGTCGTATCTGATCTCGCTCTATTGCTCGCTCGCCGTGCATTCGCCGGACGCGCTGGCGGTTCTCGATGACGTGGAGATCGGCAAGTACCATGACTACCCAGATACCTACAAGTAAGCCCATGGATAGCGTCCTGCCGCACGATGTGCCGAGCGCTCCGCCCGGCGGCTTGCCTGCGGGTCTTCCCGATCCTGCCACGTTGGCGTCTCTTGCGAATTCGTTCTTCTCGGCGTTGCCGGGATATGCGCCGCAATCGGGCGCGACGCCCGGCGTCGCCGGCACGCTACCTTTCACCGCGCCGCTGACGAGCGAGATCAGCAATCCGGCGCCCGCCGGTTCGCCGCTCGCCGGTCCCGGCGGCACGGGCACGGGGATACCCGGCGCAGCGGTGCCGCAAGGGCATGTGCCCGGCAGCAACCTGCTGCCCTCGTCGCCGACGCATGTGCTCTCGCTGGGCAACCGCGCGCCGGCGTTGGCGCCTCACGCAACGGCCTCGAACGGTTTGCCCGATAGCGTGGTGACCGTTGCACCCGCACTCGATCCGCGCTTTGGCGGAGCCGCGCTAGGCGTGCCCGAGGGGCATGGCGCGCAGCGGCCGTCAGCCGGCGGGGCGGCTTCGCCGGGGCTGCCGGGGTCGCATGGTCTGCCTCGCTCTGCGAACCCGCCGGCATCCGCGTCACCGTTTTATTTCCTGGGCGAAACCGGCCAGCCGCACACCGGGACAAAGGCATCGCCCGACATCGTCGTGCCGGTCTGGAGCGAGGTGAATGCGCAATCTTTCGGTCTGCCCGGTGTCGACGAACCGCTTGCCGAGCAACGTTTCCCCTACGACCGTTCGGCCGCCACGCATACGGCACCGGCGCCGACGCTGGCGGATCACACAGCCGGCTCGCACTATTTTCTGGATCTTCACGATTCGTCACGCTCCGCGGCACAGCCGCACGGTGTGCCGCATGCCGGAGCGTCGGCCCATCCGCCGTTCGACGTGAATGCCATCCGTCGCGACTTCCCGATCCTGCAGGAACGCGTGAACGGCCGTCAACTGGTGTGGTTCGACAATGCCGCGACCACGCACAAGCCGCAGGCGGTGATCGACCGGCTGGCGTATTTCTACGCGCATGAGAACTCGAATATCCATCGGGCGGCTCATGCACTGGCCGGCCGCGCGACAGACGCGTACGAAGCCGCGCGTAGCAAGGTGCAGCGTTTTATCGGCGCTGCTTCGCCGGATGAAATCATCTTCGTGCGCGGCACCACCGAAGCGATCAATCTGATCGCGAAAACGTGGGGCGTGCAGCATGTGGGTGAGGGTGACGAGATCATCGTGTCGCATCTCGAGCATCACGCGAACATCGTGCCGTGGCAGCAGCTTGCCGCGCAAACCGGTGCGAAGCTGCGCGTGATTCCAGTCGACGACAGTGGCCAGGTGCTGCTCGACGAATACCGGAAGCTGCTCAACGACCGCACGAAAATCGTCTCCGTCACGCAGGTGTCCAATGCGCTCGGAACGGTGGTGCCGGTCAAGGAGATCGTCGAGCTCGCGCATCGGGCCGGCGCGAAGGCGTTGGTCGACGGTGCGCAGTCTGTGTCGCACATGCGGGTGGACGTGCAGGCCATCGACGCGGATTTCTTCGTGTTCTCGGGTCACAAGGTGTTCGGTCCGACCGGCATCGGCGTGGTCTACGGCAAGCGCGCGATCCTCGAAGACATGCCGCCGTGGCAGGGGGGCGGCAACATGATCGCCGACGTGACGTTCGAGCGCACGGTGTTCCAGCGGCCGCCGAATCGTTTCGAAGCGGGCACGGGCAATATCGCCGATGCAGTGGGTCTCGGCGCGGCCATCGACTATGTTCAGCGCGTCGGCATCGAGAATATCGCGCGCTATGAGCATGATCTGCTGGCGTATGCGACGAGCGTGTTGCAACCGGTGCCGGGTGTGCGTCTGATCGGCACTGCGCGCGACAAGGCGAGTGTGTTGTCCTTCGTGTTGAAAGGCTACGAGACCGAGGAAGTCGGTCAGGCGCTCAACGAAGAGGGCATCGCGGTCCGCTCGGGGCATCACTGCGCGCAGCCGATCTTGCGACGCTTCGGGGTCGAAGCGACCGTGCGGCCGTCCCTCGCGTTCTACAACACCTGCGATGAAGTGGATGCGCTGGTGTCTGTGGTACGACGGTTGTCCTCACGACGCTAAAGAAAGGCGGCGGCTCACGGGCCGCCGCAATCCGAAATGCTCACGCAACGTGCGGCCTTCATACTCGGTGCGGAAAATGCCGCGCTGTTGCAGAAGCGGCACCACGCCGTCGGTGAAATCCTGCAAGCCGCCCGGCAGCACATCGGGCATGAGGTTGAAACCATCGGCGGCGCCACCTTTGAACCAGTGTTCGATGTCGTCGGCGATCTGCTCCGGCGTGCCGACTATCACCCGGTGCCCGCCACCGCCGGCCAGCGCGCGGATCAACTGGCGCGCCGTGTAGCCGTTCGAGCGCGCTTGCGCGAGCGTGGCATGAAAGAACGTGTGATTGCCGTTGCCGCCACCGGGCAGTGAAAGATCGTCCGGCAGAGGTTCGTCGAGTTTCAGGCGATCGGCGCTTACGCCCAGAATGCCCGCGAGCCGGGTGAGGCTGTACGTCCACGGGATCAGGTCCACCAGTTCATCGCGACGGCGCAGCGCTTGCGCTTCGGTCGCGCCGACGATGGTGGTGAGTCCGGGCAGCACGCGGATCGCGTCGTCGCCCCGCCCATATGCCGCGGCGCGCGATTTGAGTTCTCGCGCGTAAGCGGCCGCCTCGTCGAACGACTGCGACGCGGAGAATACCGCTTCCGCGTGGCGAGCAGCGAGTTCACGCCCATCCGCCGAGCCGCCTGCCTGAATCAGCACAGGATGCCCTTGGGCACTGCGTGGCAGATTGAGCGGGCCGTCCACATTGAAGTATTTGCCGCGATGCTCGATGCGATGCACTTTCGCCGCATCGACGAAACGACCGTTCGCCTTGTCGCCGATAAACGCGTCGTCTTCCCAGCTATCCCACAGCGCCTTCACGACCTCGGTAAATTCGGCGGCCCGTTCGTAGCGCTCGGCATGATTGGGCACCGCCTCACGGCCGAAGTTGCGCGCCGAGCCGAGATCGGCCGTCGTCACGATGTTCCAGCCTGCGCGCCCCGCGCTGAGATGATCGAGCGTGGCGAAGCGCCGCGCGATGTTATACGGCTCGTTATAACTCGTCGACGCCGTGCCGATCACGCCGATATGCGTCGTGGCCGACGCAATGCCGGCGAGCAGCACGGTCGGCTCCAGCGCCGTGATCGGCCGGAAGTCGATCTGGTCGGCGATCGATGCATTGTCGGCCAGAAACACCGCATCGAACTTCGCCGCCTCCGCGATCCGCGCGACGCGGACGTAGTGGTCGATATCGATGAAAGCGCGAGGATCCGCGTCGCTGGTTCGCCAGGCGGAGGGCACGAAGCCCGAGTGGAGGATGTTGACGTTCAGATGCAACTGGCGCGGTGGATCGTTTCTCATGGGTCTGGTCGAATGCGGAAGGGCCAGCAACGAAGGAGTAAGAGCGCGTGGCCGACTTTTCCATTGTCGATTGACCGTGCATTCGAGACCACTAACGAATTCTGGCATCGATATGTCGGCAATGACTTAGATTCGCGAACTCGCAAGCCGCAAACGCTGCCAGACTGCGTTTCGCCCGTAACGATGATTTGCGACGTGCGGCGCGCTTCATAACCATATCGGAACTCGGTCTTTCCAAATTCGCGCCAACACTGCCATGCTTTGATTCAGGCGGTGCGCGGCTTCGGCCCGCGGCGCACATTTCATAACCGCAGTGACCGAACGCTATCGAGTATGGATCCTTTGATCGAGAGTCTGATGTTGAAAATGAGGCACAGCCGCGTCTATACGGCTGTGACGTTCGCCCGTCTGTTCGGCGTGTCGGAGAAAGCGGTCGAAGCCGCGCTCGCCACGCTGATCGAAAGCGGCAAAGTGCGCACCTGCATCAACGCCCGGCGAAATGTCGGCTACTGTCTGGGAGGCGCGACGCCGGTCTCCGCGTCGCGGCTTCCATCCGACGCGACCACCGTGGCCACGCCGCCTTTGACGCGCCGCGTGGACGGCGCGCTGGCGGGCTACGACAGGCAACTCGAGGCGCACCGCTCGCTCGCCATGCTCGTGCGCCGCTGAGTTTTCAGAAATCGCGCCTTCACGCTTTCGTGCGTTGAAGGCTTCGTCGGTGTGGCGCGCCGTTGGTACGCCGTTCATGCGTCACGCGGAGATGAGCCGCTTCTCAAGCCAACGCGTGAGCTGCGAAATCGGATAGCAGTAGCCAAAGAAAATCACCAGCGTGGCGACATACGTGAGCACGGTGAAACTCGAACGAGCCACCGTGCTGCTCGCTATCTGCGCGGTGTCGATCAGATCGTGAATGCCGACGAGCGAAGACAGCGCCGTACCCATGGTAATGATCGCGTAGACGTTCATCCACGGCGGCAGCATCCGCCTGACGCATTGCGGCAGCACGACATGTAGCAGGATCTGGCTGCGCGAGAATGCGAGAGAACTGGCGGCTTCCCACTGGGTAGTCGGAATAGACGCCACCGCACCGCGAAATACCTCCGCAATGTTCGCACTCGCCGGCAACGCGAGCGCGAGTGTTACCTTGAGCCAATCGGGGAAGGGCAGGGTCGTGCCGAATACGGTGAACTCGAATGGAAACACGTAAGTGGTGAAGTAGATGAGCACCAGCCACGGCGCGTTGCGAAACGCCTGCACCCACAGTCTCGCGGTGCGCCCAACGAACGAGTGGGACAGCGCGAGTGCACCGATCAGAAGACCAATGATCGAGCCGATGGCAATCGCGCCCAGACTGATCAGCACATTCAATGCAAAACCGTGCGCGAGAGCGGGCGTCCATTCGACGAACCGTGCGATGGTTTCGCTGCGCGAGCCGGATTCGGGCGCGGCAGCCCACAGCAACGCGCCGACGATCAGCACACCGAGCGCTGCGGCTGCACCCGAGGTCAAGCCGCGTGTGAGGGAGTTGCCGCGAGCCGCATCTTCGCGATTCGCAATGATTTCAGGCAGCGTGGAAGTGACGATTGCTTTAGGCGCCATAGCCGGGAATCCATAGACGTCGTTCGAGCCAGCGGCCCGCGAGGCTGACCAGCCAGGTCAGCACGCCAAAGAACAGGAGGATCAGAATCATCAGCGCGAGCACGTTATCCCGCTGCGTCCAGATCATGATCGACTGATAGGTGATGTCGCCTACCGCGATGGCCGACGCGAGCGCCGAGGCCTTCACCAGTTCGACGAAATTATTCACGAGCGCCGGCAACGCCGTGCGCAACGCAAGCGGAAACTCGATGCGCCAGAAGCGCGTGGCGCGGTCGAAGCCGAGCGATGCGGCGCCTTCGAGCGTCTGCGACGGCAGCGCGTCGAAACCGGCCCGCAGCGCTTCCGCATGGAACGCGCCCTTATGCAGCGACAGCACCAGCACGACCCAGAAGAACGGCTTGAACGGATTGTCGACATGGCTCTCGCGCAGCCATTGCGTGATCAGCATGTTCAGCACGAGAAACGCACAGTACAACTGCACGAGCGTCGGCGTGTTGCGCGTGAGTTCGACGAACGCGCGCGCGCCGCCCGCGAGCCAGCGGTTGCCGCCGCGCAAGGCGAGCAGCAGAACAACGCCGGCGAGCGCGCTGCCGAGCATGGTGGATACGACGATCTCGATGCTCACCACGATGCCCTGCAGAAACGGCACGCGCTCATAAGCGTCGAGCAGGAAGCGGAAGTCGAGCCCGGCGTGTGCGGTGGCGTCGATCAGTGCACGAAACGATGTCGCCACGCTCATTGCTCCGCAGGCAACTGATGATGCCATTCAGCCAGCGCGGGCGAAGCCGGCGTAAGCCCGTTTTTCGCTTCCTCTTCGATCAGCCAGCCGCTCTTATGCCAGTCGCGGACAATCGCATCGAGTCTGGCCGCCGTGTCCTTTTCGCCTTGCCGCACCCAGATCACGGACGGAGCGGGTTCGAGCTCCGGTTGAAGGGTCCGGTAATCGCGCCACTCGGGATCATGCTGTTGTAGCGGATAAAGCAGCGGTGCAGCGTCATGCACTGCCGCGACACAACTGCCGCCGCGTAAAGCGAGCAACGATTGCGACGCGCCGGGGAAGGCGCGCGGAATCGCGCCGTATTTCTCGACGACCGGCCGGATATAGCTGCTGCCCTGCGAGATGCACACCGGTTTGCCGCGCAGATCTTCCCATTTCGTAATGCCGCTCAAGTTAGGCGTGATCGCCGTGCCGCCAACGCGATAGTAGGGCGTGGGCACGTGATCGAGAATTTCGCCGCGTTGCGGGTTGTATTCCATGTTGGCGATCAGAATGTCGACCTTGCCCTGCTGCAGGAACTGCACACGGGTCGAAGGTTGTACCGACACCAACTGGACTTTCACGCCAAGCCGTTTGCCGATGTCGTTCGCGAGATCCACGTTGATGCCGCGCGGCTGCTGGGTTTGCGGATCGAGTGAGCCGAACGGGCTGCCGGCGATCAGCACGCCGACGGCAATTTCGTGCCGGGCGTTGATCTTGTCCAGCGTCTGGTCCGCGTGAGCCGGTGAGCCGACGGCTGCCGCGAGAGTAGCAGCGATCAGCGCCGGGCGCGAGAAGCGTTTGAGTCTTGCCGCTTTCAGTAATGTCATGAGCGATCGGATGAATGGTGTGGGGTCGGGCGCGCACGCACGCTACAGCGAACGCGCCATTGCAGCCGCATACCCTAGAGCAAGATTGGCGCGAAACAAACGAAATGAATCTGCTAAGCAAAGCGCGCGGACGCTAAAGCATGGCTACGAGCGCTGCCGCGGTTGTTTCGCTCACATAGCAGATCGCTTGATAAGGTTTCGCACATTCGTTGGTTCGCGAATGTCTTTTGTGTTCCTAAAATCGTCTGCTGCTGGTCCGGTGCAACGGCGCCCGGGCGCCCCGTCTGGACGCTGCCATTACCGACTCGCATTCACGACAGGACACCGAACGAATGACGAAACTGATTCTCTCCGAGCGCGCGGCGCGCATCGGCATCGCGCCCAACGCTGCGGCCAAGGCACGCGCGCAGGCGCTGGCCGCAAGCGGCCGCACGGTTGTCGAGCTGACCTCGGGTGAGCCTGATTTCGACACGCCGGAGTGGATCAAGCAGGCGGCCATCGCCGCGCTGGCCGCCGGAGAAACGAAATACACCGCGCAGGCGGGCACGCTGGATCTGCGCAACGCGATCAGAGACAAGCTTGCGCGCGAAAATGGCCTGACGTACCCCGCGGAGCAGATCATCGCGAGCAGTGGCGGCAAGCATGTGATCTACAACGCGTTCGCGGCGACGCTTCGGAGCGGCGACGAAGTGATCGTTCCCGCGCCTTTCTGGCAATCGTTCCCCGCGATGGTGTCGATCAACGACGGCACGCCGGTGCAGATCGCCGGGCTGCGAGAAGACGGTTACAAGCTGACCCCCGCGCGTCTCGAGGCGGCGATCACGCCGCGCACGCGCTGGCTGATCCTGAATTCGCCGTCGAATCCGTCGGGCGCGGTGTATGGCGCGGATGAATTGAGCGGGCTTGCAGCCGTGCTGCGCCGTCATCCGCATGTGTGGATTCTGCTCGACGAAATCTACGAGCACATTCGTTTCGACGACGGCTCGCGCGAACATTGGCTGACGCTTGCGCCCGATCTGGCGGATCGCACGCTGATCGTCAACGGCGGCTCGAAACCTTTTGCGATGACAGGCTGGCGTATTGGCTACGGCGCCGGTCCTGTCGAATTGATCCGCGCGATGACGATCGTCCAGTCTCAATCCACGTCGGCGCCTTCGTCGGTTGGCCAGGCCGCGCTCGCCGCCGCGTTGCGAGGCGATCAGAGGTTCGTGCGCGAGTCGGTCGGGGCGTATCGCGAGCGGCGCGATCTGCTGCTCGACGCGCTGGCGAACATCGAAGGACTGAGTTGCGTCGCGCCGCAAGGGGCGTTTTTCGCGTTCGTGGATTGCAGTGCGCTGATCGGCTCGACAACCGCAAGTGGTCGCCAGATCCTCAGCGATGCGGATTTCGTCGAGTACCTGCTGTACGACCATGGTCTCGCAGTCGTCGACGGCACGTCGTTCGGCGTGCCCGATCACTTCCGGCTGTCGTTCGTCGCTGAGCGCGGCGCGCTCGTGGAGGGCGCGCGGAGACTCGCGGCGGCGGTCGCTGCACTCACGCGTCGCAACGCCGTCGCACGCAGTTCGGAAACACCACTCACGGAGGCGCTATGAACCGTATCGCACTGGAAGAACACGCGGTGCTCGCGGCGGTGCCGCCGGCCGTTGCCGGTAGCGACGCGCTGCAAGCCGCCCGGCAAGGCGGCGGCGCTTTACTTGCGCTGCGCGACGTGCATCTCTCCTACGGCAGCACAGCGGTGCTCAAAGGTATCGATCTGTCCGTTCAACGCGGACAGGCCGTGTCGATCATTGGACCGTCCGGCTCGGGCAAGTCGACGATTCTGCGCTGTATCAACGGACTGATCGCGCCGCAAAGCGGCGACATTCACGTCGACGGGATCGACGTGCGCGCGCAGAAGACCGACGCCCAACGCATTGCGCTGCGCAAGCGCATCGGCTTCGTGTTCCAGCAGTACAACCTGTTTCCGCATCTGAGCGTGCTCGATAACCTGACCATCGCGCCAATGCGCGTGCTCGGGCGAAGCCGTGCCGAAGCCGAAAGCGACGCGCACGCGCTGCTCGCCAAGGTGCGTCTCGCGGACAAAGCCCGTGCGTATCCGGGTGCATTGTCCGGCGGCCAGCAGCAACGCGTGGCGATAGCCCGCACGCTGGCAATGCGGCCCGATCTGATCCTGTTCGACGAAGTCACTTCGGCACTCGACCCGGAAACGGTAGGCGAAGTGCTGAACGTGATCGGCGAACTCGCCGACGAAGGACAGACCTGCGTGCTGGTCACGCATGAAATGCGCTTTGCGGAGGACATTAGCGACGAGGTGTTCTTCACCGAAGGCGGCGTGATCGTCGAGCACGGCAGCGCCGCCGCAATATTTGGCAACCCCGCCAACGACAGAACGCGGCTCTTCCTGCAACGCGCGCGCGGTGAGGACCGTGCTGTCCGTCCGCGGCGCCGCGCCTGAGAACGCCCGATTCCTTGCACCATTCGTCCCATTTCTCTCGACCATGACAACCGCCACGACTCACGACACCCGCAACGACGTCTCCACTCAACGCAAAGAGGCCGTGCAGGCGCTGCTCGCGGACGCCCGCCGCATCATCGGCGAAAAAGGCGTGACGCGCCAAGCGCTCAAGGCGCTGAGCGAACGGCTGCTCGAACTCGCGACCCAGCGCGCGCTGTTCGATGCCGCCGACTTTCCGCCGCCGCAACCTGGAAGCGGCGATACGTCGACCCGCTACAGGCTCAATGCCGGTGAAGACGGCTTCGCGCTCTACCTGAACTCGCTTCTGCCGGGCAAGACGACGATCCCGCATAACCACGATACATGGGCCGTGATCGCGGCCATCGACGGCGCGGAACTGAACCGTCTCTACCGGCGTCTGGACGACCGCCGCGACCCGGATCGCGCGCGACTGGAACTGGTCCAGGAAGTGGTGGTGCGCCCCGGCGTGCCGATCGCGTTTCTGCCCGACGACATCCACAGCATTCACGTTGGCGGCGCGGAGCCGACGCTGCATTTCCATCTGTACGGCCGGCCGCTCGAAACCTTGACGGGGCGGCTCGGCTTTGAAACGGACACGGGTCTCGTGGTGCGTTACAACGCGACGCACATGCAACGCGGCACCCAGGCGGTCGGCTGATGTCGGCGCGTGACGATGGTTTGCTGACGCGCGTTCTGCACGCGGGTTCGCCGCCGTTTGAAAGCGGCTCGGCGCCGGTCAACGTTCCAGTGGTGCGCACCAGCACGGTTCGTTTCGAGCAGAACGCGGATCGGGTTGCATTGCATCAGCGCCGCGAAGCAGGTGAGGCCGTCAGCACCTATGGCCGGCATGGCATGGCGACGCATCGCGCGCTCGAAGCGGCGATTGGCGAACTCGAAGGCGCGAGCAACGTGCTGCTTGCACCGTCGGGACTGTCCGCCGTTTCGCTGGTGTTCATCGCGTTGCTGTCGCCGGGCGATCACGTGCTGGTGCAGGACAGCGTTTACGGCCCGGTACGCGAACGCATCGAACCGCTGCTCACGCGGCTCGGCGTGTCGTTCACCTATTTCGATGCGAGCGCCGGCTTGCCCGCTGCGTTGTTACAGCCGACTACCCGGCTCATCTACGCGGAGTCGCCGTCGTCTTTTCTCTACGAAGTGATCGATCTGCCGGCGCTCGCCGCTTTCGCGCATGAGCACGGCGTGCTGCTCGCGGCGGACAACACGTGGGGCGCGGGGCTGTTGTATCGGCCATTGGCGCTGGGCGCCGACATATCGGTGCAGGCGGTCACCAAGTATCTCGGCGGCCATTCCGATCTGATGCAGGGCGCGGTGTCGACGGCGAACGCGGAGCTCGGACGCCGTTTGCTCGACACGCACGACGCGCTCGGCCTCAGCGTGAGCGCCGACGATGCGTATCTCGCGCTGCGCGGCATTCGCTCGCTCGCGGTGAGGCTCGCTCAGCATGGCCGCAATGCGCTGGAGGTCGCCCGTTATCTGCAAACGGAGGGCGATGTGGTCGCGCGCGTGTTCCATCCCGCGCTACCCGACGATCCAGGCCACGCGTTGTGGAAGCGCGATTTCGAGGGCGCCAACGGACTCGTTTCTTTCGCGTTCCGGCATGCACAAGCGGCGCAAGCGAGCGAGTTCGTGGATGCGTTGCGGCTCTTCGGGATCGGAGCTTCGTGGGGCGGCTTTGAAAGCCTCGCGCTCGTCGCGCCGCCGTCGCGGATTCGCGAGCACAGCTACTGGCGCGGCGCCGAAGCGATCGTTCGGCTGCATGTCGGCCTCGAAGATCCCGCCGATCTGATCGCCGATCTCGGCCAGGCGTTTCGCCGCGTGCTCAAGTGAAGCACGCTTTCGCTCGACCGGCGCCTTAATACCTTTCATTACCGTTCTTCTACGAACCCTCATGGCAGACACTTTTCCGCTGATCCCCGCGACGACCGTGCGCGAATGGTTGAACGACGAGGACGAAATCGCGCTGTTCGATGTGCGCGAAGCCGGCGAATTCGGCGAAGCTCACCCGTTCTTCGCGATCCCGTTGCCGTACAGCCGCCTGGAACTCGACGTCGAGCGGCTCGCGCCGCGGCGCGACGTACGCATCGTCCTGCTCGACGGCGGCACAGATCGTGAAGCGATAGCGCGCCGTGCCGCGCGCCGGCTCCGGACACTCGGCTACACGCACGTGTGGATTCTCGAAGGCGGGGCGCGCGGCTGGGCGGCGGCGGGCTATACGCTTTTCAAAGGTGTCAACGTGCCGTCGAAAACGTTCGGCGAACTCGTCGAGCATGCGTATGGCACGCCGCGTATCTCGGCCGCCGAACTGGCGAAACAGCAGGCCGAGGGCGTGCCGCTCGTTCTGCTCGATGGACGCACGGTCGAAGAGCATACGAAGATGACGATCCCCGGCGCGGTGAGTTGCCCGAACGGTGAGTTGGCGTACCGCTTCGGCGCGCTGGTGGCGGATTCGCAAACGCCCGTCGTGATCCACTGCGCGGGGCGCACGCGCAGCATCATCGGCGCGCAATTGCTGCGCAGTTTCGGCGTGCCGAATCCCGTGGCGGCGCTGGAGAACGGCACACAAGGTTGGGCGCTCGCCGGTCTGAAGCTGGAACACGGCAGCGTACGCCGCTATCCGGATGAGATCGACGCACGTGCAGTTAGCGGCGCGCAACGCCACGCAACGGAACTCGCTGAGCGCTTCGCGCTCGCGACGCTTGATCGCGAGACCGCACAGTCGTGGCTCGATGCCCCTGATCGCACCACGTATCTGCTCGATGTGCGCAGCGCTGCGGAGTACGAGCGCGACGGCGTGCCGGCTGCCGTGCACGCGCCAGGCGGCCAATTGCTGCAGGCCACCGATCAGACGATCGGCGTGCGCCGCGCGCGCGTGCTGCTGGTCGATCACGACCAGGTCCGGGCACCGGTGATTGCGACCTGGCTCAAGCAATTGGGCATCGAGACCGCACTGGTGGCCTCGCGCGATGCCGTGACTTTGCGCCGCGTTGCGTCGTCGGAGCGTGCGGCCCCGCAGGCATCGCCGGCGGAGCAGTCGGCTTTGATCGACGCGCCTCGCCTGCGCGAACTGAACGGCGCCAATCCGCTGCATCTGATCGATCTGCGATCGAGCGGCGCGTACCGCAAACAACATGCGGCAGGCGCGCGCTGGTCGATCCGCCCGCGGCTGCTCGACGAGCTCTCAACTGCCGACCCTGCCGATCCCGTCGTGCTGTTCGCCGACTCGACCGCGCTCGCCGCACTGGCGGCAATCGATCTGCGTGAGGCAGGGTTCAAGTCGGTGTCTATCGCGGCGCGCGGCCTTGCAAGCTGGGTCGACGCGGGCCTGCCGCTGGAATCCTCGCCGGATAGGCCCGCGGACAACGAACGAATCGATTATCTGTTCTTCGTGCATGACCGTCACGAAGGCAACCTCGACGCAGCGCGCGCCTATCTCGCGTGGGAAACGGGGCTGATCGCGCAGTGCGCGCCGGACGAGCTCGACCACTTCCGCCTTGATGCACAGACCGCACAGACGTCCGACGCGGCCCTTTCTCACTGACATCGTCCATTTATGACATTCGGTTTTTTCAAACGTACGTGGCGCGCTTGCGCGCTTCTGTCGATCGCGCTGACTGGCGGTGCGTGGGCGAACGCGGCGCATGCCGACGCCACGCTCGATCGCATCAAGGCGCGCGGCACGCTGGTGGTCGGCGTGGTGCTCGACGGCACCTATGGCTCGCTGGATCCGGTGACGCGCAAGCCGGTCGGCTACAACGTCGAACTGGGCGAGAGTCTCGCGCGGCACCTCGGCGTAAAGTTCGAGGCGGTTGAAGTGACGCCGCCCAATCGCGTGCAATTTCTTCAGCAGGGCAAGGTGGACGCGCTGATCGCCAGCATGCAATACACGAAGGAGCGCGATGAAATTCTGAGTTACGTGCCGACGCCGTTCGAAGAGATCGGCGGCTCCGCGATGGTCCACAAAGGCTCGGGCATTCACGACTGGAAGGATCTGCGCGACAAGCCCGTATGCGTGTCGCAGGGCAGCAACTACACGAAGCCGCTGATCGAGGAGTACGGCGCGCAGGTCAAGGCGTTCAAGGGCATGCCCGAAGCGCTGCTCGCGCTGCGCGGCGGCAGCTGCGTCGCGTCGGTGCATGTGACGCCCGGCATTCAGGCACGGCTCGCGAATACCTCGGGCGAATGGAAGGACTACGAGTCGCCGATGCCGACGCAACTGATTCCGTCTCCTTCGGTGATCTGGGTGCGCAAGGGGCAGACCGACACCGTGGCCGCCTTCGACGGAATCGTCAAGGACTGGCACCACACCGGCTTTTTGATCGACGAAGGCAACAAGTGGCACATGCCGCCTTCGCAACGGTTGCTCGAACTGCATCGGCAGTATGCCGCGAACAAGGAAAACTGATCGATGACACTTACCGCTCATCCTGACGACGAAGCGCGCCGCACCCTTGAACTGCTCGGCCCCGCACCGGAAAACTGGGTCCCGGACCGGCCGGGTATCGATCACAACGTCTTCATCGTCGGCGGCGGGCAGACCGGCTGTGCGTTTGCGTTCGCGCTTCGGCGGGCCGGCATAGGCCGGGTCAGCGTGATCGATGCCGCCCACGACGCGTCGAAGGCCGGCGTCTGGCTGACGCGCGCGCGCATGAACAAGCTGCGCACGCCGAAGTCGTTGGTCGGGCCGGAAGGCGGTCTGCCGGGCCTCAGCTTCCAGGCGTGGCACGAGGCGCGTTTCGGCGCGGCGTCGTATCGCGAGATCGATCGTATTGCCCGTGAGCAGTGGGCGGAATATCTGGCGTGGTATCGGGAGTTTCTCGACATTCCGGTTCGTTACGCCACGCGGCTCGTGAGAATCGAACCACTTGACGCGCATTTCCGCCTGCATCTCGAAGTGAATGGCGAGGCGCGTGTCGAAACGGCCCGCAAGGTGCTGCTGTGCAACGGCGTGGCCGGTAATGGCGGCGCTTTCGTGCCGCACGTGCTGGCGCAATTGCCGGCAGCACTTGTCGCGCATACGTCGCACGAGATCGACTTCGCCGCGCTGCGCGGCAAGTCGGTGGCAGTGCTCGGCGGTGCGGCCTCCGCGTTCGATGCCGCGGCGACCGCGCTCGAAGCGGGCGCGGCCAATGTGCATCTGTTCGTGCGCCGCGCGACGCCGGCGGCCGTGCCGGTTTCGCGTGCGCGCGCCTACCCCGGCGCCTATGACAACTACTTCGATCTGCCCGACGCATTGCGCTGGGCACAGGCGCTGCGCTTCAAGCGCTCGGGATCGACCGCGCCGCTGGACTCGATTCAGCGCGTTACGCGCGTTCCGGATTTCCACCTGCATACCGGCGCGCAATGGGAGTCCGCGCGTGAAGCAGAAGGGCGAATTGCGGCGCAGGTCGCGGGCGAAACGTTCGAGTTCGACTTCGCGATTGCGGGCACGGGCTATTTCATCGATCCATCGGCACGGCCGGAGCTGGCGGATTTCGCTTCGCACATCCGGCTGTGGCGCGATCAATACACGCCGCCTGCCGGCGATGCCGACGAAGGCCTCGGCGCGCATCCCTATCTCGGCGCGGCACTGGAGTATCTGGAGAAATCGCCAGGACAGGCGCCGTATCTGAAAGACATTCACGTCTACAACCCGGCGGGCTTCGTCAGCGCCGGTGTGCCGGTCGGCGACGTGCCGAGCATGAAGCGCGATATTCCGGCAGTGGTTCGGCGCATCAGCCGCGACCTGTTTCTCGCCGATCTCGATTCGCACGCCACGCGGCTTGCCGCGGATATTCCGGCCGATTTCGACGAAACCGCCTATGCGTCGAGTGTCTGGCAGCGTGAGGCGTTCAACGCGTGATACGACAGGATGCGGGCGCGCGTGGCTCCCGCATCGCCGCCGTCAGGGCTGCGGTTCTTGTGCAGAGGCAAGCCGCGTGGTGTCCGAGGAGGGTTTGCCGGCGCTGCCGCGGACCGCGCCGCGGACCCGGAAAAACAGCTGCACGGCCACCAGTAACAGACACGCCGCGAGCACCGTCGCACTGATCGGGCTTTCGAACAGCGAGGCCAGACTGCCGCGCGCGAGCAGCATCGAGCGACGCGAACACGAAGCGGATATTGCCGAGGAAGCCGACGGGCACTAAATCGGCAAGCGGATGGTAGGGCGCGCCGATCACCTGCGGCGCCGAGGTCAGATTGCCGCTCGACGCGTTCAGGACCGTATAGCCGTCCGCGTTCGCATGCGCCGCGTAGCCGGTGCCGATGGTGCCGCCTGCGCCGCCCCGGTTCTCGACGATGATCGACGTACCCAGCAGTCCCGCAAGATGCTTGCTGACGATCCGCGCGACCAGGTCATTGGTGCCGCCCGGCGGATATGGCGAAACATAGTGGATCGGCTTCTGCGGATAATCGGCCTCGACCGCGCGCGTGATTGGCGCGGCCGCCGCGAAGGCTGCGTATAGCGCTGTCTTCAGTACGTCGCGGCGTGAATGCAGTGCGCGCGCGTGGGTGTCGCGAAGACGTTTCATTGCGGCTCCCCGGTGTGAAGGGCAGCCAGTCGCTCGTGGCTACGGTGTGCCGTGGAGGTGCCGAAATCCAGCGGCTCGATCGCGGCAATGCCGTCACGCTCCACCTGTTCGACCAGTTGCAACTCCCAGGCGAGGTACGCGTTCATCTGCGCGGCGACCTGATCGGGCGCGGCATGGTACGGGCTGTACCATGCGTCGTCGTCGCCGGTGAGGTTGCCGGTGTCGCCTTGTTCGAGGGGCAGGCCGAGCGAGCGCCAGCGGCGCGTGCCGCCGAGCAGCGCCGCGATGTCCGGTCCACGACCGGCAAGCCGGACAGCAAGCCGAGCAGCAACGAGGCCCGCAAGCGTGCCGTCTTCCGATGTCAGGACGATCGGGCCGCTGCCGCCGAGTTGTTCGAGGTGATCGTCGAGCGCGCTGGCGGCAATGAAACGCGCGCCGCGGATATGACTTTCGCGAAACGCAAGGCTTCGGTCGATATCGATCACCTGATACTCGCCTCGCTCGACGTGGTCCGCTTCGATCCACTGCACGCGGCCCGTGGCGCCGAGCAGGCGGCGCCGTTCAGGTCCGGCTTCCAGGTGCGATGCGGCGAGTTGCGCGCTGGCTTCGTCGTCGAGCACGTAGACATCGAGATAACCGAGCTGGATCAGCCATGACGCCGTCATGCGCGCGCGCACGCCGTCGTCGTCGCGAAGCACGACGCGCGCGTGCAGCGTAGCGACGTATTCGTCGGTGGCCTGAACCAGCTGTCCGCCCGGCGCCGAGCGCCAGTTCGCCGGATGCCCCGCTTCGTATTCGAGCGGGTGGCGCACGTCGAAGCGGTACAGCGTGTGCGTCGACGTTTGCTTTTCAAATGCCGTCAGTGCGTCGGCGTCGATCACGCGCACGCCCGCTCTTTCCGCCGCTGCTTGCGCGAGGCGGCGCGCGGCGGCTAAGGCCTCGGCATCGGGGCGCGGCGCGGTGCGTGTCTGTCCGTGTTCCAGTGCGAGGCCGGACAGAAGCCACGCCATTGAGCCGCCCGTGAGCGCTGCAACCGGATTGGGAATGCCGGCGTTGATCAACGACTGTGCGCCGAGAATGCTGCGCGTGCGTCCTGCGCAGTTCACCACGATCAGCGTATCCGGCGACGGCGCCGCCGCGAGCGCGCGATAGACCAGTTCCGCGCCCGCGCATTCGATCCCGCCCGGGATGTTCATCATGTGATATTCGCCGAATGGGCGGCTGTCGAGCACGATCAGATCGTCGCCCGCGTCCTGACGTGCCTTGAGCGTCATCGCATCGATATTCGGCGTGTGCAGGCGCGTTTCGATGATTTCGCCGAAGGCCTTGCCCGGGACGTTGGTGCCGCTGAACACTTCATAGCCGGCGCGCGCCCAGCCGTCGACGCCGCCGTCGAGAATCGACACGTTGGTGTAGCCGAACTCGTCGAGCAACGTCGCGGCGCGCCGCGCGTATTCACCGTGTTCGTCGATCAACACGACCGGCGTGTCCGCTCTCGGCACGAGACGCGCGACTACGTAGCCCAGGCGGCCAACCGGCGCGACCGACGAGTGGAACAGGCGCCGGCGCGCGGCCACACCTTCTTCGCGCACGTCGAGCAGGGCGATTTCGCTGTTGCCGGCGAGCAGCGCTTTGAGTTCCTTGGGCGACACCGTACGACCGGGTTGGGCACTCATTGTTGCAGGGTCCTTGTTGCAGGGCGCGCTGGCGGGCCACGCGCTTCCTCATCGAAAATGGGAAATTTTTTCTACTTTTCGATTATGCGAGGGAGGCTGCAACGCTCTAACCAAGAAATCGGCGTGAGCTTCCGAGAAATAAGGGAATGCGCGCGGCGACGCCGGCCGGGCGGCGTGGCGAGGAAAAAGCTGCGAGGGGCGGGTTTGGGTCTGGCGATCAGATATCCAGAAAGCGGGCGACGGCCCGTACCGCAAGCGACGTGTTCGACAGAATCGCGGTCGCCTCGAGCAGATCGCGGCGCATCGCGGCGACGCGGGGTTTGGTGAAGTACTTGCTCGGACCGGTCAATACGATTACGCCGATGGCTCGCTGATCCGGCAAAGCGAGTCGCGCGCCCACTGCGGAGATGCCGAGAATGTTCTCGTTGAAGTTGGTCGAGATGCCGGTCGCGGCAATCTGGTCGAGATCGAGCATCAACGTGCCGCGCTCGGTGATGGTCTGCGGCGTGCGCGACGCGTACGGCGCCGCGCCGAGCAGCGCGTCGCGTTCGGCCACCGGCAGCTCGCTGAGCAGCAGTTTGCCGGAGACCGTGCAATGGAACGGCGTCAGATGCTGGGTCTCGTAGTAGGGCGCTACGTTATCGCGGCCCAGCACGATGTCGACATAAAGCCGCGTCGTGCCCATGAAAACGATCAGGCCGGCGGATGCGCCGTATTCGTGCTGCAGCGTTTTGAGGGTGTCCCCTGTATCGCGCCTTAGAAGGTTCAGCGGATGGTCGATCGCGAGCGGGCACACCGCGCGCGGCGTCGGGTAGTAGCGATTGCTCGTGTCGCGGTAGATGTAGCCGGCCTGCGTCAGCGTTTGCAGCAACCGGTGGCAGGTGCTCGACGACAGGCCGACTGTCTCGCCGATCTCGATCAGCGTAAGCGGGCGAGCCGCTCCAATGACCGCCGAGAGGATCGTCAGACCGCGCGTGAGCGCGCCGCTCTCGGTCGATTTGTCCGCGCCGGGACGCTCGGCGACCGGCAGTTCGGTGACGTTGTCAGCGGTACGGCTGCGTGGCGCGCCGTTGCCGCGGGCCTTGGCCGGTTTGGCTGCCTGGGTTGTTCTGATTGCTTTCATCGATCGTGGAAGAAGTCGGCGCGCCAGGTTCGGGCGGCGTGGCGAGGTGGCCTCGACTCCCGGTCGAGGCGAGGCCGGGCGGGGGACATCGGCATGCTACGCCATCGCGGTGATGCGAACGTGCATTGTAAATCGCGTGACTGCGAAGACTTCGTTCACGCGACGTCTCGCCGGATGAACCCGTCTCACCTGATATCGACCACCGCTTGCCGCACGTCCACGGCGCGCGGAATCACCTTGTTGCGGAACGCCAGATCTGCTGCATCCTGCTGCGCCTTGATGACCTGGTCGTCAAGCGGGTAGGTCGCACCCCATTCGAGACGCGGCAGGGCTTTCTCCCAAACCGCACGCGGTACGCCCGTGTTCGTGCTGAGCAGATCGACGGTCTGGGCAGGATGCGCGAGGCTGTACTTCGTCTGCTGGTCCAACTGATCGAACAGCAGGCGCAGCGCCGCTGGATAGGTACTGGCGAAAGTCCGCGTCGAAATATAAAAGCCGTACTGGGGAACGGAAAGCTCGCCAATCCTCAGGATGGTCCGTGCGCCCGTGCTCAATTGCGTGTCGGCGTAGCGCGGATCGGGCACCGCCCACGCGTCGACGTCGCCGCGCTCGAAGGCGGCGCGCGCGTCGCTGTAGGCCAGATAAACGAAGCGGGTGGAAGCCGGATCGATCCCGGCGTCGGTCAGCGCTTTCAGCACGAACAGATGCCCTTGCGATCCTTTTGCGAACGCGATCTTCTTGCCCGGCAGATCGCGGACCGTTTTGATCGGCGAATTTTTTGCAACGATGATGCCGTAACTGTTCTGCAATGGCGGCGAGTACGCGGCATAGACCACGGACGGCGCACTGCCGGACTGCGCGAGAATGGGCGGCGTGGAGCCGACGGTGCCGACATCGACATCGCCGCTGTTGATCGCTTCGACGAGCGGCGCGCCGTAGACGAACTCGATCCATTTCACCGCGACGTGATGTGCGGCGAACGCCTTCTCCAGGTTACCGGAAAAGCGCAACGCCACTAGCCCGTCGCCTTTCTGGACGCCGATGCGGATTTCCTTCGGATAAGCATCCGCGGACCATGCCGCCGGAGTTGCGCCGAAGGCGCAGAGCGTGGTCACGACTAACAGCAGGTAATGCCATGAAAGAGTCATCGAGGAAACCGATTGCAAAATTATCGTGAGACGCCGGATCGCTCAGGCGGGAAAGTGCTGATTCTGCGGACGCGTCAGCCCATAGTGACCGCGCAAGGTGTCCGCTTCGTACTCGCGACGGAACAGACCGCGTCTCTGCAGGATCGGCACGACCTGGTCGACGAACACGTCGAGCTGCGCCGGCAGGACCGGCGGCATGAGGTTGAAGCCGTCTGCCGCCCGGCTTTCGACCCAGTCCGCTATCACGTCGGCCACGCGTTCCGGCGTGCCCGCGAGCGTGAAATGTCCACGGGCGCCGGCGAGCTGGTGCAGCAATGCTCGCAGGGTTGGACGCTCGCGCGCCACGAGGCTCGTGATGACCGCCGCGCGGCTTTGTGCCGCCTGAACCGTCGCGGGGTCGGGGAAGTCGTCCGCCGAAAGCGGTAGGTCCAGGTCCAGACGAGAGAAGTCGTGGCCGCCAAAACGGTTGGACAGACGCTCCAGTCCCACGCTGATCTCCGTGAGGCCATTCAGTTCTTCAAGAAGCGCGTGGGCCTGCGCCTCGCTCGACGCAATCGCCGCGCTGAGGCCGGGCAGGATCACGAGCTGATCCGCGGAGCGCCCTTGCGAAACGGCGGCGGTCTTCAGGTCTGCGTAGAAATCGATCGCGGATGCCTTGGTCAGATGCGCGGTGAACACAGCTTCGGCGTATCTGGCGGCGAACTGCTTGCCCGCCGCCGACGAACCCGCCTGCACGAGCACCGGCCAGCCTTGCGGCGGCCGCGGCAGGTTGAGCGGTCCCGCGACCTTGAAGAACTCGCCCTTGTGGTTGATTGCGCGAATGCGCGACGGATCCAGGTAGCGTCCTGCCGCGACGTCGTCGGTGACGGCGTCGTCGGCCCAACTGTCCCACAGCCCCGTGACGACTTCGAGGAACTCATGTGCTCTCGCGTAGCGCTCCGCATGTTCGATCTGCTGGTCTTGACCGAAATTCGGACCGGCGCCCCGCACCCATGAGGTCACGATGTTCCAGCCGACCCGCCCGCGCGTGATGTGATCGAGCGAAGCGAACTGGCGGGCGAGGTTGAATGGCTCCGTGTAGGTGGTGGAGGCGGTGGCGATCAGGCCGATACGCTGCGTGACGTGGGCGAGCGCGGCCAGCGTCGTGATGGGTTCCAGCGCGCCGCTGGCCACGAATTGGGCGCCGTCGCCGAGCGCGAGCGAATCGGCGAGAAAGAGCGAATCGAACAGCCCCTTCTCGGCCTGCATGGCCAGTTGTCCAAAGTAATCGATATCGGTCAGCGCGTGCCGTGATGCACCGGGATGACGCCAACCTGCCTCATGATGGCCGCGGCCGTGAACGAACAGATTGAGATGGATAGATCGGGACATGAAGATCACCAGAATGACGGATTGACGCCAGCAGGCTCTGGCGCAGCGCGGAGGTCATTCTAGGTCGGGCACGGCTGTGGATTAACCATCGACCTGTCATATGGATATCCGCTTTTGCGGGAAGCGGCGATTGGCATTCCGCGCTTGTTGAAAGAGAAGGGATGTCGACATGGCTGCGCAGAATTGCATATACGAATTGCTTGGTTGGGGGAGCACGACAGGCCCCATAGAATAAAACGGAATTTTTCTTCCAAAATCTGCAGATCCGGCTGGCGGGAAAAGGATTCCGTGCCCTGTGCTCAGGGTGCGCATGTCGGCGGAGTTGCGCGCTTTGAGCGGCCTGTACGCGGAGAACGGCTGAGCGCAGCGCGGGCGACGGGCGGCAGCGGCCGCGTGACGATAACGCGCCCGTTGCGGCGCCGACTCCCGCTGATCGGACCCACGCGGTGCTGAGCAACGACGGGCCGATCACTGAGGACGCTCGCGTCAATGCGCGAAGCCCAATGTCTCTTCACGCTCATCCTTAACGCGGTGTTTCATGTCGACCTTGTCTCCTGCCAGTTTCCCCGACAGTCCACTCTCGCGGGCGCTCGCTCAGCCACTCATGCTGGGTCTGTTCCTGCCGATCCAGAGCGGCGGATGGTCGATGTCGACACTGCCGCGCACGACCGACTGGAGCTTCGATTACAACGCGCGCCTCACCCGCAAGGCGGAGGATCTCGGCTTCGACCTCGTGTTCGGGCTTGCGCAGTGGCTCGGCAAGGATGGCCACGGCGGCGCGATGCGCTACCGGCGCGAATCGCTCGATTCGTTCATCGCGATCGGATCGCTGGCGGCCATCACGCACCGCATCCTGCTCATTTCGACGCTGCATATCCTGTACGGCAATCTGCATCCGCTGCATCTCGCGAAGTTCGGTGCAACGCTCGACCATATTTCAGGCGGGCGTTGGGGGCTGAACATGGTCACCGGCCATTCTGTCGACGAGGCCGAGATGTTTGGCCGCGAAGGACACTTCGAGCACGACCTGCGCTATGAGATGGCCGGCGAGTTCGTCGATCTCATGGAGCAACTCTGGTCGCTCGACGACAACCTGACGTTCGACGGCAAGTGGTATCGAGCCCGCAATGCATTCGTTTCACCGAAGCCGCGCTTCGGCCGGCCGGTGCTGGTCAACGCCACGAGTTCGCCCGCTGGGATCGACTACGCGGCGCAGCACTCCGATCTGATCTTCATTACGAGCTCGGCTGGCGCGCAGATCGACGCGGCGCTGGAGGTCCTGCCGGCGCATAGCGCACAGGTGCGGGAACGGGCCGCGGCTCACGGCCGCCAGGTACGCACGCTGATCAATCCGACCATCGTCTGCCGGCCGACCGAGCGGGAGGCGCAGGCCTATCACGATGCGATCCTCTCGAAGGCGGATTTCGGTGCGGTCGATGGTTTTACCGGCCGCCGCAGCGACGCGAAAGCCTGGAAGGGGCATCAGCGCGAGCAGCGCGTTCTTGGCGGCAACATCCAGATCATCGGTTCGCCGGAACGCGTGGTGGACGATCTGCTGCGCCTGAAGGCTGCGGGCATCGACGGCGTGCAACTCACCTTCTTCGACTTCGAACCCGATCTCGCCTACTTCGGTGAAGCCGTGCTGCCGCTAATGGAAGAAGCGGGGCTCAGACTGCCTGGAGCACGGCCATGAGCGCGCCGCGGACTTTCCATCTGAACACCAATGTCACCGGCACGGGCCGTCATCCGGCTGGCTGGCGTACGCTCGACAACCCGAAGTCGATCACCGATCTCGGTTTCTTCGCCAAGATCGCGCAGATCGCAGAGCGCGGCAAGCTCGATGCGGTGTTTCTGTCCGATGCGCTCGCTTTGCGCGGCCACGCGCACGGGCCCGCGCAGTCGCTGGAGCCCACCGTTCTGCTCACCGCGCTCGCGGGCGTGACACGACACGTTGGCCTCATTGGTACGGCATCGACGACGTTCAACGACCCGTTCAATCTCGCACGCCGCTTCGCGTCAGTCGATCATCTGAGCGCGGGCCGGGTCGCATGGAACGCCGTGACGACCTACGACCCGGACGCAGCGGCCAATTTCAGCATTGCAAGATCGCCCGACAAACAGGAGCGCTATGCGCGTGCGGAAGAGTTCGTCGATGTCGTGCTCAAGCTCTGGGACAGCTGGGAAGACGGCGCGCTCGTCGCCGACCAGGCTAGCGGACGTTACGCCGATCCGGCACGCGTGCACGCCATCGCTCATCACGGCCGTCACTTTCAGGTCCGCGGACCGTTGAATTTGCCGCGCAGCCCGCAAGGGCGGCCGGTGCTCGTGCAGGCGGGCGGCTCGGACGCCGGCGTAGCACTGGCTGCTCGCCATGCCGATGCGGTATTCACGGCCCAGACCACATTCGACGGCGCGCAGCAGTTCTACCGCGACATCAAGGCGCGTGCCGCCGTGCACGGACGCAATCCCGATCATCTGCTGGTGTTGCCGGGGCTTTATCCGGTGGTCGGCGGGACGCTGAGTGAGGCACGTCAGCGCAAGGCGGAGATGGATGCGCTACTCGATCGCGGCGCCGAACTCGCGAAGTTCGCCGGGGCGCTGGGCGTCCACGCGGAGGACCTGAATCTGGACGCGCAGTTGCCATACGACCTGATCGACAAGGGAAACCGGTCCGATGTTTCGCAAGGATTTATCCACTCGACGGTCCGGCTCGCTCGAAGTGAAAACCTGACGGTGCGCGAACTGCTCGACCGCAATCCCGGCGCACACCGGATGGTCGTGGGAACGCCCGAGACGATTGCCGACGACATCGAGCGTTGGTTCACCGGTCGCGCCGCGGACGGCTTCAATCTCAATGCCGACGTGTTTCCCGCCGGCCTTGCGGACTTCGTCGACCACGTGGTGCCGCTGCTGCAGCGCAAGGGCATCTTCCGGCGCGATTATGAAGGGACGACATTGCGTGAGCACTACGGCCTTCCGCGTCCTCCAAGCCGCTATGGCGATGCCGAGGCGCCCGAGGACATCGTGGCAACGTCTTCCGGCGCTGTCGTCTGACGGTCGGCCCGGCGAGTCCAGTTAATACGGATACCTAGTCAATTTCATTCTTTCAGGGAATCGTATGTCTACCAGAGAGTCCACCCTGGCGGCGACGCCCGCGCCGTCTCCCGTCGCGGCCTCTTCGCGATTCGAGACGTTGCGGGAGCCGTTTTTGCGCGCCTTGATCCCGGTACTGCTGATCGCGCTATGGCAATTGGCTTCTTCGACGGGCGTAGTCAGCGAATTCGTGTTGCCGGCGCCTGTCTCCGTGCTGTCGGCCTACCGCGAACTCTTGCAGTCCGGCGACCTGCAGGATGCGCTAAAAATTTCGCTCGCCCGTGCAGCATTGGGTCTTTTGCTCGGTGGCGGCGCGGGCCTGCTGTTGGGCGTGGCCGCAGGTCTGAGCAAATCGGCCGAGCGTGGCTTCGACACCGTGTTGCAGATGCTGCGCACCATCCCGTTCATTGCGCTCGTGCCGATTTTCGTCGTCTGGTTCGGCATCGGCGAATTGTCCAAGATCGCGCTGATCGTGGGCGCGGCAATTTCGCCAATGTATCTCAGCACCTATCACGCCATTCGCGGTATCGACCCAAAACTGCTGGAACTCGGCCGCACGTTCCGTCTGACTCGCGGCCATCAGATACGGCTGATCATTCTGCCTACGGCACTGCCGGGCATTCTCGTCGGCGTCCGTTATTCCGCGGCGATATCGCTGCTGGCTCTGGTGGCCGCGGAGCAGATCAATGCAAGCGCAGGTATCGGCTTCATTCTGAACAACGCGAATCAATTCCAGCGGACCGACATCATCATCGCCGGAATACTCGTCTATGCGGTGCTCGGCATCGGCGTGGACGCGTTCCTGCGTCTTGTCGAGCGCAAGGCTCTGGTCTGGAGAGGCACCCATGTCTGAAATCGCTTATCAGCCGCAAGCACTGCTTCAGCCCGAGCACGATTCAGCGCCGGTCGTGGCGAGACTATCCAGTGTGAAAAAACGCTACGGCGACAACACCGTGCTCGACAACGTCGACTTCGCGGTAAGGAAGGGAGAAGCGGTTGCACTGGTCGGTCCGTCCGGCACGGGCAAGACTACAGTGCTGCGGCTGCTCGCCGGCCTCGAAGCGGTTTCAGGCGGCAGAACCGAAGTTTCGGAGAACACGTCGGTCGTATTCCAGGAGCCGAGGTTGATTCAGGCACTGCGGGTCTGGAAAAACGTTCTGCTGGACGAGGCGCACAAGCCCGGCGCAAAAGACCGCGCGCGCGAGGCGCTGCAAGACGTGGGACTCGAAGACAAGCTCGAAAGCTGGCCCGTCAGTCTGTCCGGCGGCCAGGCGCAGCGTGTTGCAGTGGCGCGGGCACTCTACCGCCGCCCGGACCTCATGTTGCTGGACGAACCCTTCAGCGCACTCGACGCTTTCACTCGCCGCAGCACGCAGAGCCTGGTGCTGAAACTGTGGGCCAAGTACACATTCGGCCTCGTTATCGTGACGCACGATCTGGACGAAGCGCTAATACTTGCCGACCGGATAGTCATTCTCTCCAAAGGCCGCATCTGCCACGAAACGCGAGTGGATCTCCCCCGGGAGCGCGATGTGACGTCGCCGGAATTCAACGCGCTCAAGCGGGACCTGCTCAAGCAGTTCTCGCTCAGTCTGACCTGATTTCTTCAATCATCCATTCAAGGTATTTATGTCGCTGATGAAATCCCTGTATGCGGGCATGTCCGTACTTCTGGCGTCCGCCACGCTCAGCCTCTGCGGCACGGCCGCGGCGCAAAGCCAGCCCGACCTGAAGGACACCAGGCTTGTGATTGCCTACCAGGACCCGGCCTTCCCGGCGTTGATCCGTAAGTCGGGCGTGATCAATGGTGCGCCCTACCAGATCGAATGGGTGCTGCTGACAGGGCCCGCCGCCAATCTCTCCGCGCTCTATGCCGGCAAGATCGATCTCGGACATATGGGCGATACGTCCCTTACGATCGAGCAGGCCAATTCCCGCACGGAATGGACGAAGGACTCCACGCCGCTGCGTATCGTGGCAGGCTGGCGGAATTTCTATTCGAAGGAATATCCGCCGGTCGTGACGGCCGTGCGCACGAGTGCCAACATCAACAGCGTGCAGGAAATCAAGGGGCGTAAGGTCGGTTATAACTACGGCGGCTACAACCATTCGCAGTACCTCGCCACGCTCGTCAAGGCCGGCGTGACCGAAAAGGATATCCAGCCGATCAAATTCGCCGACGGCGCGACCTCCGCGGCCGGCTTCAATGCGGGTGAAGTGGAGGTCTATTCGGGGGCGCTCGGGCCGATTCTGCCGACCATCAAGTCAGGCGCCGGACATATTCTGTTGGCCGATCGCGATACGCAAATTCCCGCACTCAACGTATGGACGACCACATCCGCCGACCTGAAAGACCCGCACAAGGTCGCCGCCTTCCAGGATTTCTTCTCGCGTTTGTCCGGCTACTGGGCCTGGCATGACGCACACAAGGACGAGGTAGTCGGCGTACTCAAGGACACGCTGAAAATCTCCGACGACCGCGCCGCGTTCGAATATCAGGTCCGTAGCGGCAGTTTCGTGAAATTCGACGCCGGCCTGCTCGGTCAGGAGCAGAAGATCGCCGACATTCTGTACGACGGCCACGCGATCCGGAAGAAGGTGAAAGTGGATGTCGAATACGATCCGCAGTTCAACGCCGCGCAAAAGGCGATCTGGCCGATCAGGACCAAGGACTGACACCCCATTGCAGTCTCCGCGGGCGCAGGTCGATCAGAATGATCGCGTTCGCGAAGAGCTGCTTGCGAATAGTATCGATGGCGTTCGCCACGACAGGGCCAGTTGCCGGGTGCGGGTGGCCGCGATAAGCCCGGCGTCGTCTCGCAGTGGGATCGAATTGCGACGCGCGCCTGCCTTTGGTTGAAGCGGACCTCGACGTAGGCGTTGCGCATCAACGATGCTCCGTTGCTGTCGGGCCCGCAGCCCACCGTATCCGGTTTCGCGGCACGATCACACCATACTTCCGTCGATTATTCGCGCAAACGAATGGACTATTCGATCGTTATCAGCCCATGCGTGCCGAGCTTATTATGGTCGATCCATCCGGCGATCGATGATCGTACGTCGGCAACAAGTGCAACGTTGCAATATAGGACATCCTGAGGCATTGCGTATGTAACGCATTGCAAGAAGCATTCTAGCGCTCACGTGAAAAGCGTCATTGACGATGCGCTCATACGCTTGCATCGATTTGTTCGTTGCGAAGCACCGCACTCCGATGGTCTGATTGAACGACTCAACGACGACGGAGAAACTTATGAGCACGGTGCTTGATCATCGAGACGCGCAGTCGCAAACCGAAGGCCATCAGGATCTGCGCGTGCGGCGCTACAAGCCGCTCGTCGGCGCGGTCATCGAGAACGTTGATCTTGCTGCGCCGCTCAGCGAGGATAATCGCCGGACGTTGCGTCAGGCGTTGGTCGATCACGGCGTGATCTTTTTTCGTGAGCAGGCGCTCACGCCGGAGCAGCACGTGGCGCTCGCGAAGATTTTCGGCAACCCGATCCGCAAGAACGTGTATCTCCCGGCCGTCTCCGGCTTTCCCGAGATCGAGGTCATTGCGCACGGCGGCGACAAGACACGATCTGGCGGTACGGACAACTGGCATGTCGATGTTTCGTGGCAGCATCAGCCGCCAAGGGCCACCGTCCTTCATGCGCAGGAGATTCCGGAAGGCGGCGGTGGCGATACGATCTGGGCCTCGTCGGCGGCAGTCTACGACTTGCTGGATGCCGATCTGGCCCGCTACTTCGAGAAGCTGACCGCGGTGAATACATTCCTCGCTTCGCCGAAGAAGGCCGCGCTCGCGGATCTTCTGAGCGGCTATGAGATTCCCGAGGGCACGGAAGAGAACAGCGTCGAGGCCGGACTAGCGCGAGTGCGTGATGCGGCACAGAAGTATCCGCCGATCGAAGTCCCCGTCATCAAGACGCACCCAGAGAACGGGCGGAAACTCGTATTCGTCAACGAGGGGCATACGAGCCATATTCTCGGCGTATCGAAGACGCAGAGTCAGAGCCTGCTCAACTATCTCTACGATCTCATCAAGACACCGGAAGTGCAGGCGCGCTTCGAATGGAAGCAGGGCGATGTCGCCATCTGGGACAACCGGCAAGTGCAGCACTATGCGGCGCGTGATTACGGCGCGGCGAAACGGCGCATTCACCGGATCACGCTCGAACACGACGGTGTGTTCTGACTGGAGGACAACGCGTGACTGTCATCAAGCGCTTCATTCATGTAACGTTGCCGGTCGTCGCGTTCGCCGCGAGCGCGTCGGCTGTTCTCGCGCAGACGCCCGAAAAGCTCGAACTGCGCTATCAGGGTTGGGCGAGCAAGGTCCTGTATCCAGAGCTTGCCGAAGAATTGGGCTATCTCGCGCCGATCAAGCTGAAATGGGTCGGCAACACGATCAGCGGGCCGCAGGACATTCAGGCGGCCGTGACCGGCGATGTCGATTTCGGCGGCGCCTTTAACGGCTCCATCGTCAAGCTCGTTGCGGCGCATGCGCCGGTCAAGGCGGTGATTTCGTATGTCGGCACGGACAAGGAGACCAACGGCGGTCTGTTCGTCTTGCAGGACAGTGCGATCAAGGGCCCGCGCGATCTCATCGGCAAGAAGATCGGCGTCAATACGCCAGGTGCTTACCAGCAATATCTCGTGACCGCATATCTGCAGAAGTCGGGCTTGTCCCAGTCCGATATCGATCGCGTGACGTTCGTGCCCGCGCCGCCCGTTAATCTCGCGCAACTGCTCAAACAGAAGCAGCTCGACGCGATCTTTCTCGAAGACATCATCAAGGAGAAGCTGCTTGCCGACGGCGGCGCGCGTCTGCTCACCACCGACTACGCGCAGTTCGGCTCTTACGGCTACGCGAGCTATCTGTTCACGGACCGCTTTATCGCGCAGAACCCGAACACCGTGCGCAAATTCGTCGATGGCACCGCCCGCGCGATCGAATGGACGCGTACGACGCCGCGAGATGAGGTCGTGGCACGCCTGAAAAAGATCGTGGAGGCGCGGCATCGCAACGAGGACACGACGATCGTCAATTACTGGAAGTCGCCAGGCGTGGGCGGCAAGGGCGGCGTGATCGCAGCGGAGGATTTCACGACGTACATCGACTGGTATGTGAAGAACGGCGTGCTCAAACTGGGACAGGTCAAGCCGGAAGCGGTGTATTCCAACCGGTTCAATCCGTTCGATCAGACGGTTGCCAGCCACTGATGCATCGGGAGACACAGTAATGAGTGCATCGATCGATGTGCGTAATGTCGCGAAGAGCTATCGCGTGAACCGGGGCAATCCGTTCGCGGCGCTCGACGGCGTTTCCTTTCACGTAGCCGCGGGCGAATTCGTCTCGCTCGTTGGTGCGAGCGGGTGCGGCAAGACCACGCTGCTCGATCTCATCGGCGGGCTGACGCTGCCGGATGCCGGCGAGATTCTGATCGGCGGACGCAAGATCGAAGGGCCGGGATTGGATCGCGGGATTGTGTTCCAGCAATACGCGCTGTTTCCGTGGCGGACGGCGCTCGGCAATGTCGCGTTCGGGCTGGAGGCGAAAGGTGTTCCGAAAGCTGAGCGGTTGGCACGGGCGCGGCGCATTCTCGAACTTGTCGGATTGAGCGAATTCGCAGACCGGTACCCGCATCAGTTGTCGGGCGGCATGAAGCAGCGCGTCGCCATCGCGCGTTCGCTCGCCTATGAACCCGACGTCCTTCTGATGGACGAGCCGTTCGCCGCACTCGATGCGCAGACGCGCGAAACCTTGCAGCACGAGTTGCTGCGCATCTGGAAGCGCACCGGCACGACCGTCGTTTTCATCACGCATTCGATCGACGAAGCCATCTATCTCGGTCAGCGCGTGCTGGTCATGGCGGCATCACCCGGACGCGTCACGCATGTGTTGCCGGTCAACGTGTCAAAGAACGATGCCGGCGAGGACGTGCGCGCGACGCCGGAATTCGTCCGGCTTCGGCACGAGGTCTGGCAGCTCATTCGCTCACGTCGCGGCTCGGGGCAACTGCAGGTTGCGCACGCGGCCTGATCCACCCTGGAAGGAACCTCCATGAGTACAGTCATTGGCGCAACCGCACCGCCAGGCGCCGCCTGCGGCCTCGTGCGCGCAGTCCGGTCGAGCATCGCTATCGTCGTGTTCGTGGCGTTGTGGGAAGCGCTGCCGCGGCTGAACTGGGTCGATGCGACCTTCCTGCCGCCGTTTTCCGTCGTGCTTCGCGCGCTGTGCGACATGGCGCTGTCGGGGGAGCTTGGCGTGCATGTCTTTGCCAGTGCGGCGCGTGCGCTGAGCGGCTTTGCGATCGCGGTCGTGCTCGGCGTGCCTCTGGGCTTGCTCATCGGCTGGTATCGAACGCTCGCAGAAGTCCTCGATCCGCTCCTCGAACTGTTTCGCAATACCGCGCCGCTGGCCCTGCTGCCGGTGTTCGTGCTCGTGCTCGGCATGGGCGAAACGTCCAAGGTATCGATGGTCGTCTATTCGTGCATCTGGCCTGTCGTGCTCAACACCGTGAGCGGCGTGCGCAACGTCGATCCACTGCTGATCCGCTCCGCGCGGTCTATGGGCCTTGGGCCGCTGCAGCTGTTCGGGAAGGTCGTCTTGCCCGCGTCTGTGCCGTCGGTGTTTACGGGCATCCGCGTCGCGGGAGCCTATTCAATTCTCGTGCTGATTGCGGCGGAAATGGTCGGTGCGAAGGCGGGTCTGGGCTATCTGGTCAACTATTCGCAGTTCACCTTCGAGATTCCGAAGATGTACGCAGGGATTATCGCGCTGGCTTTGCTCGGACTCACGTTCAACCAAACCGTGCTGTTCGCCGAAAAGCGGCTCGCCGCATGGAAGGAACACGAATGACGCAGATTGCAGGCGTGACTGGTCCACAACGTCACTACGAAGTCGACGTGCTCGTTGTCGGCGGCGGTCCGGCGGGCACGTGGGCTGCGATCAGCGCCGCGGCAAAGGGGGCTCGTGTGGTGCTTGCGGACAAGGGCTTCTGCGGCACGTCGGGCGCCACGGCACCGTCGGGCACGGGCGTCTGGCACGTGCCGCGCGACAAGGACGCCCGCGAGCGCGCGCGTGCGAGCCGTTATACGCTCGGCGGCGAACTTGCCGAGCACGCGTGGATGGATCGCGTGCTGGAACAGACTTACGTGAACTGCGAGCGACTCGCGGAATGGGGCTATCCGTTTCCCATCGACGAGGCGGGGAACGCGCACAGAACCTCCTTGCAAGGCCCCGAATACATGCGCCTGATGCGCAAGCGCGTGAAAGAGGCGGGCGTGCGCATTCTCGATCACAGTCCTGCGCTGGAACTCCTGGTCGATGAGCGCGGCGTGGTGGCGGGCGCGGCGGGTATTCACCGGCAGACGGACGAGACCTGGAGCGCGCGGGCGGGCAGCGTGGTCATTGCGACGGGCGGCTGTGCGTTTCTGAGCACCGCGCTCGGCTGCAATGTGTTGACGGGCGATGGCCATCTGATGGCCGCCGAAGCAGGCGCCCAATTCTCCGGCATGGAATTCTCGAACGCCTACGGTTTGGGTCCGGCATTTTCGTCGGTGACGAAATCGCTGTTCTATAACTGGGCCACTTTCTACGATGCAACCGGGACGGCGATTCCCGGGGCGGGTTCGTCGCATGGGCGCGGGGTTATCGCGAAGGTGCTGGAATCGCAGCCGGTGTTTGCATGCCTCGATCGCACGGATGCCGACATCCGTGCGTGGATGCGCCGTTCGCAGCCGAACTTCTTCGTACCGTTCGACCGGCTGGACATCGATCCCTTCACTCAGCATTTCCCTGTCACGTTGCGCCTCGAAGGCACCGTTCGGGGCACGGGCGGCCTGCGCGTGACCGATGCAACTTGCGCGACCTCCGTGCCGGGCCTCTATGCCGCTGGCGACGCCGCCACGCGCGAGCTAATCTGCGGCGGCTTCACGGGCGGCGGCAGCCACAATGCTGCATGGGCTATGTCTTCCGGCTTCTGGGCCGGCGCCGGCGCAGCCGAACACGCCCGGGCGGCGCGCGCGTTGTACACGCCGCGAACGCTGATCCAGGCGGCCCGCGCGACCCTGCGCGACGGCGGCGGCAACGCGCCGATCGATTCCGCCGCGCTCATCCGCGCGGTGCAGGACGAAGTGCTGCCGACGCAGCGCAACTGGACCCGTCGCGCCGACCTGCTCGAAGCATCGCTGGGCCGCCTCGATGCCCTTTGGCATAGCGTGCGAGGCGCGGCGGCATCGGATCGGAATCAGGCGGTGCGCGCTCGCGAAGCCGTCGCCATGCTTGCCGTATCGCGGTGGATGTCGCAGTGCGCTCGCCCGCACGGAGACGCGCGGCATGGCGCGTCGGCAGGATTACCCGGAGGCCGATGCGGCACAGCGGCATCGCCTGCTGAGCGGCGGTCTGGACGAAGTCTGGGTTGCGCGCCACGCGATGCGCCATGAAGCGAATGAGGATATCGCCGCATGATCGAAATTGTCGATCCGGACCGTTGCACCGGCTGCGACATCTGCGTGCGCGTATGTCCGACCAATGTGTTCGATGTGTCGGCATCGACAGACGGCGTGCCGCTCATTGCGCGGCAGGACGATTGCCAGACCTGCTTCATGTGCGAATTGTATTGTCCGGAAGACGCGCTATATGTCGCACCCCAGACGACGCCGGGCGTGAGCGTCGAGGCAGCGGTGACGCTCAGGGGCAGTTATCGGCAAGCTATCGGCTGGCGTCGCGGTCAGCAATCGGGCGCGGCCGACGATGCGAGCTATGAACTACTGAGCCGCGCGCATTGAGCGGCGCGTGGCGAACTTTCTGCGCCGCCCGTTGGCTGGCCATATCGATATGAAGCTTCGTTGTTTAGCGCGTTGATCGACGCCTCATAAACTGGGGGGCTGATCCGCGTAATTACACGCTTTCATATCGACAGGAACACTATGAATGCCGACGAAAGATTGAACCGCCTGATCGCTTCGGATCGCGCTTCCAGCAACCCGAAGGCGAACTATCGTAATGCCACGCGCTGGGGTGATCTCGTTTTCGTGTCGGGCAAGTCGGCAGGCGCTTCGATCGACGGGAAGCCATCTAAAGGCAGGCTGGGTGACACGCTCACGCTCGAAGACGGCATTGCGTTCGCACGCGAGGCGGCGCTGGAACTGCTGCTCGTGCTGCGCGACGAACTCGGCTCGCTCGATCGCGTGAAGCAGGTTCTCGACGTGCAGGGCTTCGTCAACGCAGACGCCGCTTTCGAAGACCACGCCAGGGTGCTCGACGGCGCGTCCGATCTGCTGGTCGAGGTTCTCGGCGATGCCGGCGTGCACGCGCGCTCGGTGTTCGGCGCCGTGTCGCTGCGCGGCGGGCAGCCGGTGATTCTGCGCGCTGTAGTCGGCGTGGGCGACTGATTGCCGGTCGCCATGTTTTGGCTCGGCGCGTTCCGACGGGTTCATTTTCGCAGGCAATATGCAAAGATCAATTCGTCATTTCGCGTTTAGAAATAGCGATCGCATACTGGATTGTTGACGTTTGCATGAAAAAGCTGGCGTCAGCTGGATCGCTGCGCGCAAAAAGCACGTCGCCTGACAAAAAATACGCGCAGTTGGTCGCGATCAACCGCAACTATAGGGGAATGTGATGAGCAATACTTCAGCGGCGCGCAACGTGGCTACGGATGCGAACGTGGGCTCGCATGAAAAGCGCAGGTCGATCGGAAGCGAAGATTGGTGGGCAGTCGCAATCGGTCTCTTTGCGATCGTCGTAGCTTACGCGCTGTTCGCATCGGGCACGAGCATCAAGTGGCTAACCGTCGCGCCGGCGAAATGGGCTCAGCCCGCGCAGCTTGGCGTGGACGTTGCGAAACATGCGAGTGGCTATGTCTCCCTGTTCATCGCATTCGCAATTGTGTTTTCGGCCGCAATCGGCGCACTGGGTCAGCAGATCGGACGCTTCCTGGTCGGGTTCGTCGCCGTATTCATTCTCTCGGCGTTGATTTTCTCTGCAGGCGCGTGGGCGCAGGCAAGCACATATAACCTCGAGCCGCCGCTTATCGCGCTTGCACTCGGACTGGTCATTTCAAACGTGATTGGCGTGCCGGAGTGGCTCGCCCCGGCGCTTCGCGTCGAACTGTATATCAAGGTAGGGATCGTGCTGCTCGGCGCCACGCTGCCGCTCACGCTGATTGCGTGGGGTGGCCCGGTCGCGATCGGGCAGGCGACGATCGTGTCGCTCGTCACATTCTTCGTGATTTACTTTGCGGCACGCGCGCTTGCTATCGACAAACGCTTCGCGGCAGTGCTCGGCGTGGGCGGCGCCGTGTGCGGTGTGTCGGCGGCCATCGCTATCGCTGGGGCGGTGCGGGCCAGGCGCGAGCAGGCGTCGGTTGCTATCACGCTAGTCGTGATATGGGCGATCGTGATGGTGTTTGCACTGCCGGGTGTGTCGCGCCTGCTTGGACTTCCCACCGGCGTTGCCGGCGCGTGGATCGGTACGTCCGAATTCGCCGATGCTGCGGGAATTGCCGCGGCTCAGGCATATGGCGATTTTGCGCGCCACGCGGGTGGTGCAGTGGCAGGTGCTCCGGAAGCTTCCCTGCAGGCATTTGTGCTCATGAAAGTGGTCGGGCGTGACATCTGGATCGGTATCTGGGCATTCGTGCTGGCCATCGTCGCGACTACGCGTTGGGATCGTGAAGCCGGCGAAGAATTACGCACGGAAACTCGCGCAAGGGAAATCTGGGTGCGCTTTCCGAAGTTCGTGATCGGATTCGTCATTGCGTCGGTGCTCGTCACGTGGATTTCGTCGCACTACACACTGGCCGATTACCGGAGCGTCGTGACCCCTGCATTCGTTGCTCCGATCGTTGCGCTGCGCACCTGGGCATTCACGTTCTGCTTTCTTAGCATCGGGCTGACGACGCGCTTCGCTTCGCTGACCGCCACGGGTCTGAAGCCGTTGGTCGCTTTCACAGCGGGCGTGGTTGTGAACGTGGCGATCGGTTACGTGCTGTCGGTCCATGTTTTCGCGCCGTACTGGTCCAATTTCGGGCAGTGACGCGTTCATCCGCTAAAGCGAAGTGCGGGTAAAGCGAAATGCGCGTTGAACATCGGGAGGCGATATGCGAACGCAACAGCGGTGCAGCACGTGTGAAGATTGCGCGTATTTTTCAGGAGATCGCGACGAAGTCGAAGCGAAAATCCCTGGACTCACGTCGTTGAGTTCGGCATACGGCGCGACCTTGGGCGATAGCCGGCTATGCAGCCTGTTCGACCGGTTCGTATCGCCTCGCGACGCCTGCGCGTCACATAGACCATCGGTGCCGGGTACCGTCTTGCCCGGTGCCGCAGAATTGCGAGGTAACCCGCAATGACCGCGGCAGCCAATGCAAAAACACACACATAGGAACGCATGCAAAACATAAATATTCGATCGTTACAAATATATCGAAAGTGAATAATTCACACGCTCGTGTTTCGCCGATACGCTGTGCTGACTAACTTCGGCGAGGCCCTATGAGCGGATCTGCTTCAACGTCATTCCTGTCGCGGCGGCGTGCATTGCGTGCACTTTCCGTCGCGCCGCTTGTTTCGATGTCCATTCGCAGCGGGCAAAGCGCGGCGGAGACGAGCAACGTGACGCTGGTATTAGGCGATCAGGCTGGCGGTACTCGTGCGCTGGTCGAAGCGGCGAAAGTTCTGGACGACGCACCTTATGCATATCGCTGGGCGAACTTTCAGGGGGCTGCGCCGCTATTCGAAGCGCAACGGGCGGGCGCGGTGGACCTCGCACCGGCGGGCGACTTGCCCGTGCTTGCTGCGGCCGTGGGCGATCCTTCGCTGAAAATCGTCGCGACGCGAGTCGGCTCGGGCACGCAACTCGGTATTCTCGTCGGCCCGCGCTCCACCATTCGAAGCGTCGCCGATCTGAAAGGGCGAACGGTGTTCGTCTCTTCGGCACGTGGAAGCATTCCACCCGAAAAGTGATCGAGCGTGGCGATCTGGCGCGCGGCGAGCGTGGGCGCGACGAATCCAGGCCGGTGCGCGAGCATGAAATGCACTCGCGAGGTCACGCTTGCGGCATACGCAATGGTGATAGTTGCGTCAGGACTCGTCGAGCTATGCGGAACGAGAATCCGATCGAATCCGGCGGTCTCGTGTGCCTCAGCAAGGTACGAACGTAATTCGTATCGATAGCGGGCCCTTGAGGCAAGTGCGTTTCCGACACCTTGCGTTGCTGGCTCATGCCGATGAATTCGACGCTCACGTTAGCTCCCTGTGAATACCCGCTGCAGCGGATAAAAAATTCCTCGAGCAGATTTTCTTGCTATCGGCCTATCTGCATTGCAAGTCGGGACTAACGCTGCGTTATGCGAAGGTTAAATAGCTACATTCAGATAAAGATATGGAACGCGCATGTTGGCCGGGACTACCCAGATCGCACGCCGCCGCGTTGCGAAGAATCGCTTTGCCCGCTAATGACGCCCTTGTCATATGCATATGATGAATCGGCTGTTGGAACGAGGTCGCTGCGACGATACGATGAGTTGTCTCCTCGACACTCCTCAAATAGGGATTCGCCCCGTTATCGTGCAGTAACGGGGCATTTTTATGTCAGTCCCGTATCGACGCTTTTCATCTGTGCCTCATGACAATCCGCAAAATCCATAAGAACGTCCCGCCGGCATGTTTGCGCGCATTGCGCGTCACGCTGTCTTTAGCAGGGGCGTGCATACTTCTCGCCTTCGCGACGATTACCACGCCCGCTATTGCAGCGGGCAATAAGACGCTGGTGTTCTGCAGCGAGGGCAGTCCGGCAGGATTCGATCCGGGTCAGCACACCACAAGCACGGATTTCGATGCGAGCAGCAATGCCGTTTATAACGAACTCGTGGAGTTTCGTCGCGGCACGTTGGATATCGAACCCGCGCTTGCAACGAGTTGGGATGTTTCCGCAGATCAGCGCAGCTACACGTTTCATCTGCGGCGCGGCGTCAAGTTTCAGACTACAGCATGGTTCACACCGACACGTGACTTCAATGCGGACGACGTGCTGTTCACGTTCAATCGCATGCTCGACCCCGAGGATCCCTTTCGCAAAGCCTATCCTTCGAGCTTCCCGTACTTCAGCGATCTCGGTTTCGACAAGAATCTCTTACGTATTGAGCGGGTCGACGCTTACACGGTGCGTTTCCAGCTCAAACTACCTGATGTCGTCTTTGTTCGAAATCTCGCGATGAACTTCGCTTCTATTCTGTCCGCGCAATATGCGGCGCAGCTGCATACGGCGCATCGTGAAGCGGACATCAACCAGTTGCCAGTGGGCACTGGTCCATTCGTGTTTCGCTCTTATCAGAAAGACGCGCTGATCCGGTACGACGGCAACCCGACCTACTGGCGTCCGGCCGATGTGAAACTGGCCCATCTGATTTTCGCCATTACGCCGGATCCAGCGGTGCGCGTCCAGAAACTTCAGAGCGGCGAATGCCAGGTGTCGGTATTTCCGCGTCCTGCCGATCTCGAGATTGTGAAGCGCAATTCGGGCCTTTCGGTCGTGTCCGGTGTGGGCTTTAACGTCGGCTTCGTCGCCTACAACACGCAGCACGGACCACTTGGGAATACTGACGTGCGGCGTGCGCTGGATATGGCTATCGACAAACCGTCGATCATCAAGGCCGTATTCGCCGGCAACGCGGCCGTCGCGCACAATCCGATGCCGCCTGCGCAGTGGTCTTACAACAACCAGTTGAAAGACGCGCCTTTTGATCCGGAAAAAGCGAAGGCGTTACTGGCCAAAGCAGGGTTTCCGAATGGCTTCGAACTCTCGCTATGGGCAATGCCGGTTCAACGTCCCTACAATCCGAATGCGCAACTGATGGCGCAACTCGTCCAGCAAGATTGGGCAAACATCGGCGTGCGTGCGAAGATTGTGAGCTACGAGTGGGGCGAATACAATCGCCGCGCAAAGCAGGGCGGCGAACACGATGCGATTCTGTATGGCTGGTCAGGCGACAACGGCGACCCGGACAACTGGCTCGGCACATTGCTCGGCTGCGATGCAGTGCATGGCAGCAATCTGTCGAAATGGTGCGATCCGGAGTTCAACGCATTGATCGTTAAGGCGCGCTCCACTTCGGACGTGCAGGAGCGTTCGAAACTGTACGAACAGGCTCAGGTAATCTTCAAAGAAGAAGTGCCGTACACACCCATTGCGCACTCAATCGTTTCGTTGCCGGCTTCGAAGCGCGTGAAAGGCCTTGTGTTTTCCCCACTTGGAAGCCACCGGTTCGATGGCGTGTCCATAGACTGAGCGCAATGCGCAGCCCATGTCATTCTGCGTACACCGCGCAGGATGCCGCTTCGATGACATGCTGCGGAACGGGTACGAACGCTTGTTGGCGCAAACTGCCATCCGAGAACATCAACAGATCGCCGGGTTCGCAGATCACCCAAGCTTCGTCCGTTAGCGGCGTGGTGGCGATTACCGTATTGCGATCGTGCGGCTGGCCGCTAGCGGCAAAATCGATAGACAGGTCCGCGTCGATGAGCTTTGCGCTCTGAAACGGCCAGGCACGTGTCACGTACGCGAGTCGTGTGGAGCAGTAGGCAAACTGCGCTTCGCCATTTGATAGAAGAAAATTGAAAATTCCGTTCTGCGTGAGTTTGCCGACGATCTGAACCAGTGTGTCGAACAACGCGTCGTAATGAAGCTTGACGCCTGAAAAGCGGTCTGCCAGAACATTCATGATGTGGCAGAAAACGGCTTCACTATCCGTCGTCCCAATCGGCGAAAAGAGACCCGGTTGCAAAGGCTCGACGGCTTTCATATCTCCATTGTGCGCAAACACCCATTGAGACCCCCGCCATTCGCGCACGAACGGGTGGCAATTCTCAAGACTGGGATCACCTTGCGTCGCCTTGCGAATGTGCGCGACGACATTGCGTGACTTCAATGGATTGGCTTTGAGCAGCGCTGCGAGCGGTGATGAGCAGGCAGGACGGTCATCGGCAAGCACGCGGCATGCTTTGCCCTCATAAAGCGCGATTCCCCAACCGTCGATGTGATGGTCCGTCAGACCACCGCGCGCGGTGAAGCCCGTGAAAGAGAAAGTGATGTCGGTGGGTTCGGCTGCGTTAAGTGCGAATAGCTGACACATGTCGTTGTGAAATGCGGTCGGCAGGAAGGTAGGGAGGGCGTGCCGGCGAGGAGCACCTTGGTGAATTGTATTCGCGGGGTTCTGCAGTTTAATGAATATATCCGGCACTATTTAGAGGTCTGTGCTCCATATGGTTATCAGTTTTTCGTCGATGGCTGCGGGAATGATTGCCTTTATGATTCTCTGCTCATACGGCTACCCCATTGTTAGACGATGCTCACTCATTCTGTTCGCTGCAAGAGCAGGTAATGCGTCGTTCGATTCTCATATAGACACGGGCATTCCTATCGTCGGGAGGCGAGGGTGAAAAAGACAAATGGCAAATGCTTCGGCGGCGCCCCTGCGTGAGTAGTTGGCCTGCAGCCGGCATCACATTTTCGTCAGCGAGATCTCATGAACAGACGTAGCGGTCATTTGCGCCTTGGCGCGTTTCTCTATCCCGCGGGTCATCACATCGCCGCGTGGCGCCACCCGAACGCGCAAGCGGATGCGGGCGTCAATTTTCGCCATTATGTGCAACTCGCGAAGTTAGCGGAGACCGCAAAATTCGATCTCGTCTTTCTCGCGGACGGTGCCGGTACGCGTGGCGATAACGTCGAATTTCTTAGTCGGACCGCTCACAGCTATGTCGCGCAGTTCGAGCCTATTACGCTGCTGTCGGCGCTCGCTGCAGTGACAGAGAGAGTCGGTCTGGTGGCAACGGCTTCGACCAGTTTCAATGAACCGTTTCATATCGCACGCAAATTCGCGTCGCTCGATCACATCAGCGGGGGGCGTGCGGGCTGGAATCTGGTCACGTCGTCAAGCGAGCATGAAGCGAAGAACTTCAATCGCGACAAGCATTTCGATCACTCAGAGCGTTATGAGCGTGCAGCGGAGTTCGCCGAAGTCACTACCGCGTTGTGGGACAGTTGGGAAGACGATGCATTCGTTCGCGACAAAACGGCTGGGCGTTTTTTCGATCCGGCCAAACGTCACGTATTGAATCACAAAGGGCGATTCTTCCAGGTGAGAGGGCCGCTCAATGTTGCCCGTTCGCCGCAAGGGCGTCCAGTCGTCGTGCAGGCGGGATCGTCCGAGGCAGGTCGCGATCTGGCCGCGAGAACCGCGGAAGTCATTTTTACCGCGCAGCAGACCTTACAGGATGCGATCGACTTCTATGCAGATGTCAAAGGACGTTTGCAGGCCTACGGACGGCACCCGGACGATTTGAAGATCATGCCGGGCGTGCTCCCAATTGTCGGCCGCACGGAAAGCGAAGCGAAAGAGAAGTTTGAGGAATTGCAGTCGCTTGTCGATCCAAAGGTCGGTCTCGCGCTGATATCCACGCTTACCGGCGGATTTGATCTTTCGGCGTATCCGCTCGATGGTCCCATCCCTCAGCTTCCGGAGACGAACGCAAGCAAAAGCCGTCAGGCGCTGACGCTGGAACTTGCTCGGCGTGAGAATCTGACGCTGCGTCAATTGTATCTGCGTGTGGCCGGCGCGCGTGGTCACTGGCAACTCGTCGGTACGCCGACACAGATCGTGGATCAACTCGAAGAGCGCTTTGCAAATTTTGGCGCCGATGGTTTCAATGTGATGCCGCCGGTATTGCCTGATGGTCTCACGGATTTTGTCGAGCTGATCGTTCCTGAATTGCGGCGGCGAGGCCTGTTCAGAAAGGAATACGAGGGGCGTACGTTGCGTGAGAACCTCGGCTTGCGTCACCCCGCTCATCGCGTTGCCGCTGGATAACCACAAGGCCCAGCCCGCACAGAGGTGGCTCCCGAATCGGGGCAGTTTACGGTAACGGAAGGCGGAAAGGGGAACCAGCATAATTCAACGAGGCGTGGGATTCGTCAAACAGGGGCAAGGTCAAGGATCGCCGAGCGAGTCTGATCGTCAATCGGCGTTTAAAAGTCGCTCGGAAAGTGCTCGATCATCCGTCGAGCGTCGCCACGGGACACCGGGCGACGCCGGCGCATGGTAACGAACGACTGTTTGTCCGGTTTCAGCGTCTCGTGGACGTCCCAGTGACGCTTCGAGTGAAGGTCCTTCATGGCCGACGGCGCCGCGCGTTTCGGCTCGTTTGGATGCGGCGACAACCTGGAAGCCGGTCGCGGCATGGGCATTGCGCAAAAGTCGGGGACGCGATCCTGGGCGCACTCCTCAGCCGACCAGGCCATCGAGCACTCATAAGCTGCGGCAGCGAGCTGATCTTCTTCTGAAGCGGATCGCTTCCGCCGCGGCTACTACTGGAGAAGTCATGGGCCGCTTTTTGAACAATCTTCCTATACCCCCTAAAACAATCGGAGCCGTCGCGGCCGCCGCGACCGCCGCCGCCGTCGGTGCGCTGTGGGTGCGGCATCGTGCCCGCAAAGCGGAAGGCGATAATCCGCCGGCCGGCCGTTTTGTGGAAGTCGACGGTGTGCCGCTTCATTATGTTGACAAGGGGGATGGGCCCGCAGTCGTGCTTCTGCATGGAAATGCCGTGCTGCTGCAAGACTTCGTCGCCAGCGGGTTGATCGACCGTTTATCAGAGCGACACCGCGTGATCGCCTTTGACCGTCCGGGATACGGACACAGCGGGCGGCCGCGCGACCGGCTGTGGACCCCACAGACCCAAGGCACGGTCATACAACAGGCGCTCAGGCAGATCGGCGTACAGCAGCCGGTCGTACTCGGGCATTCCTGGGGCACCCTGGTAGCACTAAACATGGCGCTCGGCGACGCCGCAGACCTGCGTGGCCTCGTGCTGGTTTCCGGTTATTACTATCCGACCGCCCGCGCTGACGTAGCGCTAGCTGCGCCAGCAGCACTTCCCATCCTCGGTGACGTGCTGCGGTACACGGTCTCGCCGTTGAGCGGCCGCCTCCTGTTCAAGCGCACGGTGCAAGCAATGTTCGCCCCGGCACCGATTCCGGATGACTTCTTCGAATCCGTGGCTCGTGAAATGGTGCTCCGTCCAGTGCAAATCAGAGCCGAGGCGGAGGATGCAGCGTTCATGATCCCGGCCGCCGCACAGTTAGGTGCCCATTACTCGGGCCTCAAGACGCCGCTCAGCATCTTCGCGGGAGCGGATGACAAGGTCGTCGACCCTAAAGCGCATTCTGTCCGACTGCATCGGGCGATCCCTGGAAGCACGCTCCTCGTTGCACCCGGCGCGGGGCACATGGTGCACTATGCGATCCCAGCTGAAATCGCCGATGCGATTCAACGCATGAGCGAAGGGGCGGAAGACGAGCTTACCAATAGCGATGCCGCCGTCGACGAGACGTCGACGACAGGCGAAAAGCTGCCGGATACGCCAGCGCAGGCATAGGTCGCCATCGCGCCTGTTCTGGATTCATTCTTCCTGCCGCTAATTGACGACGAGGCGCACAAGTTGTTGACTGGCCTTCGGCTTGCGGCTGGCCCACTCGCAATTCAACAGCGGCCCAGAAATAAGCCGATGGTCCTGCTCGATGACATTGTTCAGATACTTGTTCTGCCGGATTTTGATTGGCGTCCGCCGGTCTGCGTTGAGCGTCGTGAGCGTGGCCAGATTAGCGCCACTCGTGTCCACGGTAATGGTCTCGGGCCCGCCGTTCTGTCCAATTGCCTTTCCGAAGTAGTGGCGAACAGCGGCCTTCGCGATGGGCACGTAGCAGAAAATCCACCGTGTTGCCCGCCTTGTCGACGGCTCGATACAAGTATTTCCATTGGCCTTTGACCTTGACGTAGGGTCTCGTCCAGCAGGATCACCGCCAATGGGTAGTGCAATCGCTTGAGGACTTTTCCGATAGGCGATGGCGACGTTGCACGAGGCACCTTCTTCGTCTTGTCCATCTCATTCGTCGTTTTTTGGTCGGGCTCGAACTCTAGCCCGACGCCTTGGCGCGACAAAACCCACCGGGGTGCACGGGACAGCACATCAACCACTACGGTCCTGGACATGGCCGGCACAACTCACAAAGGCGCATTTAACAATATGGCGGCTCGCAAAAACTCCACGACCCTCGGCCACGAGTCCGCGTTTGCATGCGCATTGGCCCCGGGTGTCCCCCCCGCAGTGAGATCGACCTTGGCCACAGCGTGTGGTTTGACGATGCGCGTGGTCGGTACAAACGGGAACTGAATCGAATGCCCGGCGCCGTCGTACTTCAAATGCGCGGCCGGATAGGGATGCTTTACCTCCCGCAGCCGCTCAATAATGCTGTCGGCCATCGCCGATGAAGGCCAAAAGCCGTCGTCGGTGCCGGAAAGCAGCAGCACCGGACCCGCTATGTCCTCTACGCGAATGCGACTGCGCTCGACCGCATCCGGATCCTGCAGCGCGGAGACGAACGACGGTGCCTGGCGTACCGGCGATACCGTGCTGTTGAACACGGACCAGTCGGCGTTCCGATTGTTGTCCCAGACCGTGGGCAGCGGCTGTCCGTCGAGCGTCCATGCTGGCGCATCCGGATGCTCGCCGGGGCGGCCCGCCCGCAATGTGCCGTGCACCACCGAGCTCGGGACGTAACCGACCACGGCCGACACCGCCCGGCCATAAGTAGCGCCGAGCAGCAGTGCGAGTTCCGCGCCACGCGACTGCCCGAGCAACGCGACGAAGCCGTGCGTCGGCGCCAGCGTCTTCTGCACCCATTCGATCGCCTTGGCGAAGTATTCGAGCGGGGTCGCGGAGATATAGTCGGGTCTGCCGGGCGCCTGGAAATAACCCAGCGCGAACCCGGCGAATCCATGCGCTGCGAGCAGAGCGGCCCGCGCTTCGTTGATGCCGCCGCCGGATCCGTTCAACACGATCACGACGGGATGCGGGCCCGCAGCGGCCGGACGGAACAAGGTTCCGGCGAGGCCTGCCTCGCGAATCTCCGTGCGCGACACGCCTTCGCCGACGATCTGCTGCATGAGTGTCGCGCTCGCACGCGAGCCCGACGCGCCGGTCGCTTCCAGTTCGATCGTGCGCGCGTCGATCGCTTCGTCGGCACGCACACCTTCGCTGCCGCTAATGAGCGCGAGCGACCAGATCAGGCCGCTTGCCGATGCATGTCGATAACTGCTGCCTTCGGCCGGCACCGCTTCGCTGAGATCGAGCGCGCCGTTCGCGTCGACCGTAAAGAGCGCGCGGCTCTGCCACACGCTACCGTCTGCGCGAGTGAGCGAGGCGCGAATCTCCACGGTCTCCTCCTGCGCGAAATGTGCGAGCCGGATGCGCCGCGGCACGTCGATCAACGCATCGCGCGGCTCGACGAGCAGCGAAGGGGAGTGAGCATTCGTCATGGCAAAGTCTTCCTGTTGTCGCTGTTCAATGCGCGGCGCGAGCAGCGCGCACTACCGCGTCCTTGTCAAAACGGCTGAACTGCGGCACGAGTTGATTGGTAAAGAGCGTGTCGACCGGCACGTTGGCGGACGCGAATTCGCCGTCGGCGGCCATCTGCTTCACGAACTGTCGAATGATCGTCAGATCGAATTCGCCCGGCGTGCGCGGCTTGCCGTCGGCGGTCAGGGTGACGCGCGCGAGCCGGCGACGCACGAGTTCCTCCGCGTTTTTCAGGTTCACTGCTGCGTCGCCGGTCTTCGGGCGCGTTTCGGGATGCTTTCTCCAGAACGACTCGACGCAAAGTTGCACATTCGCCGAGCACGCGAGTTGCGCTTCGGTGTACGCACGTCCGAACCGCGCGTAAAGATCGGGGTTCGATTGCAGCGCCTGCGCGTTGGCGATAAAACCGTTGCCGGCCATCTGCCCGAACGGGGCCGGATACTGAATCCGACGCAGCGGCGTGCCTGACAGTTCCAGCATGTCGTGCCAGCTGCTGTTGTAATTCAGCGCATCGATCTGGCCGACGTTGAGCGCATGGAAACCGGAGCCAAGCACGCCGACGGGGACGATGGCGTAATCGCCTTTGGCGAGCGACGCTTCCTTCAAGACTGCGCGCGAGCTTGGAATCGTGCCCCACGTTAGCGCGCCGACACCGATCTTCTTGCCCTTCAGGTCGGCCAACGTCTTGATCGGCGAGCTGGCTGGCACCGCGAATTCCATCGTGTACACGGGCGTGGCGTTATAGAAGTAGCGCACGGGCAGGTCGCCGCGACCAGCGGCATACGCGGCAAGAATCGGATCGACCACCGGGAGGCCGATCGTCGCGTGACCCGATGCCACCTGCGGCACCAGCGCGCCAGCGCCTTCGAACGTGAGTGTCTCGACGGCGAGGTTCTCTTTCTTCCAGATGCCGAGTTCATTACCGATGGTCCAGATGCCACCATCGGTCACCGTCGGCGGGATCGCGAGCGCGACTGTCACCGCATCGACTGCGTGTGCGGGTGAAGCCTGTAACGCGGCAGTCAACGCGACGCCGGCAGCGGCGGACAGCGGACGGCGCAGGAAGCGCATGGCGTGCGAAACGCGTGCATGGAGAGTTTGCAATTTCATTCCTCGTTTGTAGACGTTTCCCAGAACACGACTCGTCGATGAATGGCTCGAACTCCTAACGAGCCGGCGATGCCGATGACCGCGAGCAGCACCACACCGGCATACATCGTCGGAATACTCATGTTGGTGGCCGACGATTGCACGAGATAGCCAAGGCCTTGCTGCGACGACACGAATTCGCCGACCACCGCGCCGATCAGCGCCAGCGACACGCCGATCTGCAGGCCAGCGAAGATATCGCCGGCCACGTAGGGCAGCTTGACGTGGAAGAAGATGAACGCACGCGACGCATGGAATGCCCGGCACGCGTCGATCAGCTCCGGGTCCACGCGGCGGATGCCGACCAGCATGTTGATGAACAACGGAAAGAAGCAGATCAGGATCACGAGCACCAGCTTGGAGGCGAAGCCGAAACCGAACCACACGAGAATCAGAGGCGCAAGCGCGACTTTCGGCACGGCCTGAATGCCGGTCAGAAGCGGATACACGTAGCGCTCGAACGTGACTGACTCGGCGAGAACGGCGCCGAATAGCACCGCGAATAGCGAGCCGATCGCATAGCCGGCTGCGGTCTCGAGCAGGGTGTAGCCGATGTGCGGCCACAATGTGCCGTCGGCGAAACCGTCGACAAGCGCGGCGAGCACGTCGGACGGCAACGGCAGGATGTATTGCGGAATGTGCAGGGCGGCGACGGCTGCCTGCCATCCGCCGACTACGATCGCGAGGGTAATTAGCGGCGGCAACCAGAAGCGAGTGCCGAGACGGTAAGAGAGCGTTCTCATTGGATGAAGCGCTGGCGTAGGTGGTTGCAGGCGTCGACGAAAGCGGGCGCCGTCATGGTGTCGAGCGTGCGGGGCCGGGGCAGTTCGATGTCGAGCGATTCGACGATCTGGCCCGGCCGCGCGGACATGACGAGCACGCGGTCCGACAGGAAGACCGCCTCGGCAATGCTGTGCGTGATGAATAGCACCGACTTGCGGTCTGCAATCCAGATGCGTTGCAGCTCAAGCGAAAGCGCTTCGCGCGTCATCGCGTCGAGCGCGGAGAACGGCTCATCCATCAGCAAAACTGACGGATCTGCGATCAGCATCCGCGCGAGTCCGACACGCTGCTGCATGCCGCCGGAAAGCTCGCGCGGGTAGTTGCCGGCGAACGCGGCCAGTCCCATGGTGTCGAGCAGCTGGTTGCAGCGCGCCTGGTAGCGCTCTACCGGCAAGCCGGCCGCGCGTACGGGCAGCAATACATTCTCCCGCACGCTTTTCCACGGAAGCAGCAGCGGCTTCTGAAAGGCGACGCCCACGTCGGCGCGCGCCGCGCGCGTGTCATGAAACGCTATCTCTCCTCTCGTCGGCTGCAGCAGGCCGGCCGCAACTTTCAGCAATGTCGACTTGCCGCAACCAGACGGCCCGAGGATCGATACGAATTCGCCAGCGCCGACGCTCACACTGACCTCGTGCAGCGCGTGAATGTCTGCGCCACGCGTGCGGTACGACACGGAAACGTCGGTCAGTTGCAGCGTGGCGGGTAAGGTCTGTACGTCATGCGTCATGGAAGCCCCCTTTCGCAAGGCTGCCGATTGTAAAGGCACGAAATGCGCCACGCCTACGAAGATAAACCGATAAGGGAAGTGACAAATCGGACATTCGTGAGCTGCTCACGGTATCGAAAAATCTAAGATCGTTGTTCCACATAATTGGTTAGGCGCAGCGCGTATGACGACTACGATGGGCGTCTGATTGTTCAACAGCCTCCTGTGAGCCGCTCACGAGCCGAAAGCCATGATCGACGAGTCCGTTACCACTGAATCCGCCGCGCCAGGCGAGCCGCTTGGCGCACGCGGCGAGGATGCTTACCAGCGCATTCGCCGCGACGTGCTGTCGTGCCGCTTCATGCCGGGCTCGACGCTGACCGAAGGTCAACTGATGGAGTCGTACGGGATCGGCAAAAGCAGCTGTCGCGTCGCGCTCGTGAAGCTGGTTCATGAGGGTTTCGTGCGCGCCATGCCGCGCCAGGGCTATCGTGTTGCGCCGATCACGCTGCGCGACGTCGAAGAAGTCTTCGAGTTGCGCACGCAGCTCGAACCGCTCGCCGCCCGGCTTGCATGTGGCCGCGTCGACGTCGCGCTGTTGCGGCGGCTGGAAGCCGAATGCCGGGTCCCGTATCCGGAGCGTGAGTTGTCCGACCAGATTGACGTGTTCCTCGATGCGAATCGCGAATTTCATCTCGAGATCGCGCGGGCGAGCGGCAACGAGCGTCTGCACCGGATGCTCGCAAACTTGATGGATGAAATGTCCCGGCTCGTCGCGCTCGGCTTCGGCGTGCAAGGCACGAAGCCGGAAATCAGGCATGACCACAACGCATTGATCGATGCCTTCGAGGCGAGCGACGGCCGCCGCGCGGAAACCATAGCGCGCCGGCACATCGAAACGTTCCGCGCGATGACGATGGAGAAGGTGTACGCGAGCCTGTCGAGTGCGGGCGCGTCGCTGCCGGTATTCAGTGTCGCGGAGTTGCGGCGATGAGCTCGCTCGCGGTAGCCGTGCGCGGGGTCGGGAAACGCTTCGGGGATTTGGCCGTGCTCGACGGCGTCGAGTTCGATGTCGCAGATGGTGAGGTTGTCGCGTTGCTCGGCACGTCCGGCTGCGGCAAGAGCACGCTACTCAATATTGTGGCTGGACTGCTGGCGGCAGACCGCGGCGAGGTGCGCCTTGACGGCGCGCGCACGACGCGGCGCGAGGGGCCGCCCGCTCTCGCCTATATGTTCCAGGAAGACCGGTTGCTGCCGTGGCGCAGCGCGCGGTCCAATACGGAGTTCGGTCTCGAAGCCGGACATCCGCGCTTGTCCGCACGAGAGCGCCGCAAGCGTGCCGACGCGGCGCTCGACATGGTCGGCCTTGGTGCCTTCGCTGAGCGCTATCCGCACGAACTGTCCGGCGGCATGCGTAGCCGTGTTGCGCTTGCTCGGAGTCTGGTCGGCGAGCCGCGAATTCTGCTGATGGACGAGCCGTTCTCGAAGCTCGATCCGCAGACCCGCGAGCAGATGCACGCCGAATTGCTGCGGATCCGGGCCGAGCGGCAGCTTACCGTGCTGTTCGTGACGCACGACGTTGAGGAGGCAGTCGTGCTGGCCGATCGCATCGTCGTGCTTGCGCCTCGGCCGGGTCGGGTGCGCGAGGTCGTCACCGTCGATTTGCCACGGCCGCGCAGCGCGGTCGACGAAGCCGTGGCTGGAACCATCCGCCGAGTGAGGATGCTGATATGAAGCGCGCGACCGAATCGTTCAGAACGCCCTGGCGACCCGGCGGAACACCGCTAGTTGCCGACGTATCGCGGCCTTCGCGTTCCGCCCGTTGGGCGTGGCTCGTCGCGCAGCGTATCGCGCTGCTCGCGTTGCTGGTGGCCCTCTGGTGGCTCGCGTCGCTGCGTATGCCGGCCTTCGTGCTGCCGGGCCCGTTGAAGGTTGCGCACGCGCTCGCGACGCTGCTGCATTCCGGCACCTTCGCGAGCGACCTTGGCATCACGCTGTATCGCGTGCTGGCCGGCTTCCTTCTTGCCGCGGCGATTGGTGCGCCGCTCGGCATTTTTCTTGGCGCGAATCCGCGCGCGGCGCGCTTCCTGGAGCCGCTGCTGTCTATCGTCAATACCGTCTCGTCGGCGATCTGGGCCGTGTTCGCGATCATCTGGTTCGGCATTTCCGATGCGACCACCGTGTTCGTCGTGTTCATGACGGCGATGCCGCTGATCCTCACCAACGTCTGGCGCGGCGCGTTGACCGTGGAGCGACAGCACGTCGAGCTCGCGCGCAGCTTCCGCATGTCCAGCCCGCAGATCATGCGCAAGATTTATCTGCCGACCATCCTGCCGCACTTCTTCTCAGGCGCGCGGCTCGCGTTCGGCTTCGGGTGGCGCGTGTCGCTGGTGGCGGAGACGATCGGTTCGTCGAACGGCATCGGCTACCGGCTGCGCCAGGCGGCGGACCTGGTGCAGACCGATCAGGTATTCGCATGGACGGTCACGCTCGTCGTATTGATGCTGCTGATCGAAGCCGGCGTGCTGAAGCCGCTGGAGCGGCGTCTGTTTCGCTGGAAAAACACAGTTTGACGGAACGCTAACGGGGACCATAGGAATGATTTCTTCAACTTTCGCATTCGGCAAGCATGCCGTACGTGTCGCTGCGCTGGCCGCCGCGCTGATGGGCGTGGCGCATACCGCCAGTGCGGAGCCGATCCGTGTCGGCTACTGGACGAGCGGCGTGAGCCTCGGCTTCGGCGCGGTGCTCGAAGCCCAGAAGTTCCTGCAGCAGCGCGGACTCGACGTGCAGTTTGTGCGCTTCGCCGACGTCAACGCGCCGAACCGCGCGCTGGCCGCGAACGCCATCGACTTTGCGTTCGCCGCGCCCGCTGCCGCGGTGTTCAGTTCCAGCGCGGAAGGCGTGCCACTGCGCATCGTGCTCGCCACGCAGCCGGCCGACGTGGAATTCGTCGCGCCGCAGGATTCGCCGATCCGTTCGCTCGCCGATCTGCGCGGCAAGCGCGTCGGCATGTCGCCGGCCGGCAGCTCTGTCGCCGCAATCGCGACAGCGGTGCTGCAAGGCAACGAGAACATCAAAAGCAACGACTTTTCTCTCGTGCCCGGCAACGAAGCGCGACTCGCACAATTTCTCGTGCAGAAGCAGGTGGACGCCGCCGCGCTGCGCTCTGTCACGGTCGCACAGATCAGCGAGCTGAAAGTTAAGCGCCTTGGCTCTTTCGGCGAGGAATGGAAGAAGCTGACGAAGTCGGACGCGACGCCGTACATCGGCGTCAGCGTCGTGCGCGCGGACTATCTGTCGAAGCATCCGGACGACATCGCGAAAGCGATCGCCGCAATGCGCGATGCGTTGCAATGGGGCGCAACGCATCGCAGCGAAGTCGCCGCGATTCTGCAAAAGAGCGCAAACCTGCCCGCCGACGATGCCGATGCCTATGCGGCGCGTTGGTCGGATATTAACCGCGTCACGTTCGAACCGATCGACCTGGACACGCTCAAGCGCGAGCACAGGATCTTCGTCGATGGCGGCGTGATTCAAGGCTCGCTGCCGGCCGAGCTGTTGACCACCGGCCCGTATGTCGCGTCCAAATCGATCCGATAGATCAACCTCTGGAGTTTCTCTGATGTCAGTTTCCGTTCCGTCGACGATGAAAGCACTGGTGCTCGGCGCCCATGGCGATCTCGACCAGTTGCAGGTCGTCACCGACAAGCCGGTGCCGAGGGCCGCGCCAGATGGCGTGGTGATTCGCGTGCGTGCATCGTCGTTCAACTATCACGACGTGTTCACCGTGAAGGGGATGCCGGGAATCAAGGTGCCGCTGCCGGTGGTGATCGGCCTCGACATGGCGGGTGAGATCGTCGAAGTCGGCGAGAGTGTCGATGGGTGGCATGTCGGCGACCGCGTGCTGGTGAATCCGCTCAATCGCGAGAAGGGGCTGATGGGTGAGATGCTCGACGGCGGCATGGCCGAATACTGCGCGGTGTCCGCTGCCCAGCTGATCGCGCTGCCCGACGCGGTCGGATTCGATGCGGCGTCCGCGCTGCCGGTCGCGTACGGCACGGCTCACCGGATGCTGGTGACGCACGCCACCGTCAAGACCGGCGACCGCGTGCTCATTCTGGGCGCCAGCGGCGGCGTGGGTACGGCTTCGCTGCTGCTGGCGAAGCAGCTCGGCGCGGAGGTGATCGCGTGCGCAGGCAGCGACGAGAAGGCGGAGCAACTGAAGGCGCTGGGCGCAGACCACGTCGTCAACTACCGGACCACTAACTTCTCGAAGTGGGCGATCGAGCGGTATGGCAAGCCGCAGCGCCGCAATTACGAGGGCGGCGTCGACGTGGTCGTGAACTTCACCGGCGGGGATACATGGGTGCCGTCGTTGAAGTGTCTGAAGCGCGGCGGTGCACTGCTGGTGTGCGGCGCGACCGCGGGCCACGACCCTCAGGAAGACCTGCGCTACATCTGGAGTTTCGAGCTGCGCGTGATCGGTTCGAACAGCTTCTATGACGACAACCTGCGCGCGCTGCTCGGGCAGATCGAACGCGGCGAACTTACGCCGGCCATTGACCGCGCGGTGCCGCTCGAACAGGCCGCCGAAGGGCTGAGGCTGATCCGCGATCGCGAAGTGCTGGGCAAGGTCGTTGTTAATCCTTAAGGAGTTGAAATGAGCGAAACGGAAAACAGGGCGGCGTTGCCCGCTGCCGAAGAAGTCGAAGCGCGCCTGAGGCGCGCGCCGTTCCATGACTGGCTGGGTCTGAAAGTCGTGTCGGTCGGCGAAGGCGAGATTGAACTGACCGCGACGTGGCGCGAAGAATGGATCGTGAATCCGGACAAGCGTTACACCCACGGCGGCATTCTTGCGGCGTTGGTCGACCTTGCGGCAGATTGGGCGCTTGTGTCGAAGACCGGCCGGGGCGTGCCGACCATCGACCTGCGCGTCGATTACCATCGCGCGGCGTTCCCGGGCGACCTGCGCGTAAAGGGCAAGGTGATCCGCTTCGGCGCGCAGGTGGCGACGGCCGAGGCGCATGTGTACGACGCGGACGGCAAGCTCGTCGCGAGCGGCCGCGGCGCCTATTCGACCTCGACGCCTGCCGCGTCCGCGCAAAAAGCATGACGCTCGCGCTCGACCACCTCGTCATCAATACGCGTTTTGATACCGATGCGGCACAAACGCTGTTCGCGGAGCTCGGCTTCACGTTGACGCCGCGCGGCTACCACACGCTCGGTTCGATCAACCACGCGATCATGTTCGACGGACACTATCTCGAACTGATCGGCTTGCCTCTGGACGGCGCGACGATTCGCGAGGAAATCGCCGCGAGTCCGCTCGGTGCGGACGGGCTCGTGTATCGCAGCTACGATCCGCAGCGCACGTTCGACGCGCTGCACGCAGCGGGTTTCGACGCGACGCCGCCGCAGCATTTCTCGCGGCCGGTGACGGGGCTGGGCGATGCGCGCTTCGTTACAGTCCGGCTCAAGCCGGGTCCGGCATGGGGCGGGCGCGTGTATTTCTGTCAGCACCTGACGCCCGAATTCGTGTTCCGCGACGAATGGAAAGTGCATGGCAACGGTGCGTATGCGCTCGACGCGCTGCACGTCGTCGATGCTGACCGCGACGCTTATGCGCGTCTCGGCGAGGCGTCTGAGGGATTCAGGCTCGCGTTCTGGGACCGTGCGCGTTTCGACGCGTATTTCGGCACGCTCGCATCGCACGTAACACGGCGTTCGCCGCGCTTCGCCGCGATGACGGTGCGCACGCCACGATGGTCCGAGGTAGCAATGCTGGCGTCGGCGGCTGGGCTGCCGGCGGCGCAGGAAGACGACCGCACGCTGGTGGCGCTGCCGGCCTTCGATACTGTGCTGGAGTTCATCCGATGACCTTTCCGTTCAATCTGGGCGCGTTGATCGACGTCGATCGGAACCCCGACGCGTTGGCGCTGATCAGCGTCGGGGAAGGGCAGCAAGCGGCCCGCTACAGCTTCGGCGAGCTGAATGCGATGGCCGACGACGTCGCGTATAGCCTGAGTGCGAGGTATCAGCCAGGCGATCGTGTCGCCGTGCTGGCCGCCAACTCTGCGCAATACATCGCGACGGTGCTGGGCATCATGCGTGCCGGGCTCGTCGCCGTGCCGGTGAACTGGAAGCTTCCGCGCGCGCTGATTGCGCAGGTGATCGCCGACAGCGGCGCGCGCCTTGTGTTCTGCGATCCTCCTCGCGGAGCGGATGTGCCGCCCGAATTGCAATGCGTGGTATTCGACCAGTGGCGACTGTTGCCTCTGCCCGAGAACATCGCTACGTTTTCTGCTTATACCCGTCGTGCCGATTCGCCAGTACGCAAGCCGTTCGATCCGCACGTGCCTGAAGCGGGAGAGGCGGCGCTGATCCTCTATACATCGGGTTCGACGGGCCGGCCGAAGGGCGTCGTGCTGTCACATCAGAGCCACTTGTGGGTCGTGGCGACGCGGCTGGCAGGACAGCCGCTGAGTGGCGAGCGCCTGTTGATCGCCGCGCCGCTGTTTCATATGAATGCATTGGCGCTCACGTTTCTGGCACTCGCGGCACATGTGGAAACCGTGTTGCTGCCGCAGTTCAATGCACGCCAGTACATCAACGCGATCAATGAATGGCACTGCACATGGCTGACGTCCGTGCCGCCGATGATCGCCATGATGCTGCAGGAGCGCCAGCTGCTGGAGCAGGCCGACCTGTCGTCGGTGCGTTATGTGCGTATGGGCTCAGCGCCGGTCAGCGACGCACTGCTGGGGCAGATCCATTCACTGTTGCCAAACGCGAAGGTCATCAACGCATACGGTACGACGGAGGGCGGTCCGGTCGTGTTCGGCCCGCACCCCAATGGTCTGCCAACGCCGCCGCGCGCGGTGGGAGTAGCGCATCCGCTGGTGGACATGCGCCTCGTCGATGAAAGCGGCGCGCAGGCTTCGGAAGGTGAGCTCGAGTTGCGCAGTCCGGGTCTGATGAACGGATATCACAACCGCCCGGATCTCCCGTCACCCATTTCGCCAGATGGCTTCTATCGGACGGGCGATGTCTTCTATCGCGACGCCGACGGCTTTTATACGTTCGTCGGTCGCCGGGACGATATGTTCGTTTCGGGCGGCGAGAACATCTTTCCAAGCGATGTCGAAACCATGCTCGAGCGCCACTTCGCCATTCAGCAGGCGTGCGTGGTGCCTGTGGACGATCCCATCAAGGGAACCAAGCCTGCCGCGTTCATCGTACTGAAACCGGGCAGTTCGTTGAGCGCGGACGATGTGAAGGCTTTCGCGCTGGAACATGCGCCGCCGTATCAGCATCCGCGGCAGGTGTGGTTTGTCGACGCCTTGCCGCTTGCGCCGACGAACAAGGTTGATCGGGCGACGCTGAAGAAGCTGGCGGCGCAGTGGACGGCGAGCTGATGGCTCAAGGGCGAATCGCATTTTGACATTGCTTTGCCGCACGTATTCGTGACACCGATGGTCATACGGCGCGGGTTGTGACACTCGTGGCGGACCTCGACGCGCGCTTGGGATCGTACGGGTATTGCTGCGTATCAGGCGTATAGAACGCCTTCACGAGCGACGACTCGGCCCCCGTCGCGGGCACCGCATACCCGTCCCAGACCGTCTTGACAGTACGTCGCGATCGATCGCGTGCGAGATAGCCTGACGTACTTCGAGCTTGCCGAGGAGAGGGTCGCGCAGATTGGGCTCAAGCCACAGCCACGCCGTGTAGCCGTTATAACCTTCACGCGAGACCACGAGGTTGGGCAGCTTCGCGAGGCGGTCGGCATCGGCGAACGTCAGCGGGTTGCGCCCGCCATATTGTGCCGCGCCCGTTTCGAGCGCGGTGGCGCGGCCCGAGACGTCCGGCGTGATCTTCCATGTAATCCGCTCCAGATACGGTTGACCGGGGGCCCAGTACTTCTCGTCGCGGTCGAGCACGATGCGGTCGCCCCGCGCCCATTCCGTGAACCTGTACGGGCGCAGGCGCGGCCTTCCGCGGCGAATACGAAGGGAGCACGCTGCCGCAAACCTTGGGTTGCGTCAGCCCGTTTCGCGCTACGCGAGCGGGGGTGGCAACGTCCTGATATCGAGTGGCCGCACGATGCCTTCGCGGCGTCATGCGACAAGCTGCAAATCACCCGCCACGATCAATAGATCGTCGCGGGTGGCACTTTCTATTAGAACTTCACCCGCAGACCCGAAAATACAGCGACCTGACGGTTCGTCGATGAAGCCGTGCCGGCATCGGCAATCGCGGCAATCTTTTGATAACCCGAGCCGACGCGCGTCGACGCATCGCCCGCCGCAAGCTGATAGGCCGCCGACAGATACAGTTCGGTGCGCTTGGACAACGCATAATCGACGCCGAGCGTGAACTGATGCCAGCGCGGCTTCAGGTTCGCGCCATTGGTGCCGGGCAGATTGGTCGCGCGTCCGTCGGTGTACGCGTACACGCCGATCAGCGTCAGCGCGGACGTGAACAGATAGCGCGCATTCAGGTCGTAGTTGTTGAACTTGCGCGACGAGCCGTCGCTATAGTCAAGCTGCGTGTGGCTCCAGGCGAAGCCGAGCGTCGCCGCGCCGATCGAGTAGTTCGTGCCCGCCGCGGCAATCTGCTGACGCACGACCCCGCCGTTCAGGCCATAGAAGAACGCGCCGCTGTAGTCGTCGCCCGATGTCGTCGACGTGCCGCCGATCGCGCCGCTCGTGTTCGATGTCGCGTTCGGATGATTCAGCACGTTATAGCCGCCGCCGATCGAGAACGCTCCGTTCACGTAGTTCGCGGACACGCCCCAAGCGCGGTTGTTGCCGAAGCCCGTTCCATTGCCGCTGTTGGCCTGATTGCTGAACGCATAGAGGCCGTCGACGGTCAGTCCGGCGATCGTGTCGCTGCGAAACTTGACGGCGTTGTTCACGCGGAACGTCTGGTTCAGATTGTCGTTATCGCCGATGTGCGTGGACGGCGACCAGAAGCCGGAGCCCGCATACTGCGAGACGAGATCCGTCACGGGCTCGTATTGCCGGCCGAGCGTCACCGTGCCGATGCCCGTCTTCTGCACGCCCACGAACGCCTGCCGGCCGAACAGGCGGCCGCCTTGTGCCGACGTGCCGTCGTTGGGTCGAAAGCCGCTTTCGAGCGTAAAGACCGTCTTCAGTCCGTCGCCGAGATCTTCGACGCCACGCAAGCCCCAGCGGCTGCCGCTCAGCTTGCCGCTCGTCTGCTGGATATTGCTCGCGCCTTTCTGGTTGTTGGTATAGGTGATGCCCGCATCGACGAGTCCATACAACGTCACGGCACTCTGCGCATGCACGAATGCGGGCGATGCAGCGACGAGACTTGCGGCGCTGGCCAGAACAACACGCTTCATTGGATTCCCTTTTTATTGAAGTCAGGTGGTTATTAAGGAACCCGATGCTATTAGGGAGAACACTTAACCAGAAGGAATAATTTCTACTTTGCTATTTGTGTCACTTGCGATTTGCAACGGAGCCGCGCAGTGGATTGCAGATCATCTGTCCTGCGACACGTGCTATAGCAGCAGAGTGACTGTTGGGGCTGGCGACGGGCAGGGGCATTTGCGCAGGCGGGGGCGTCCGTGACGCTTGCCGATGTCAATGCGGATGCCCTGAATCACGCTGTGGATTCGCTGAGAGTTCCAGCACACCAGTCGCTGGCAGTGGCTTGCGACGTGACAGATGAAGCGCAGGTTGCTGAGATGGTAAGTCGGACGGTTGCGACGTCTTGTTGGCCGCAAATCGTTGTGCGATGCCTCAGCGAGATACAGAGGGCGCTGCACGAACGGCTCTATCGTCGGGACAGCGCGGAATCGTATCCGCCAATAGATCTGGCGGCTGTATATCCAGCCGAATGTCCGGCAGTTGCCAGACGGTTCATTGACGATGGGACTCCCGCGGAGTCTTATCATCAGGTTCCGGATGCGCGAAGTGTCATGAACCGGACGGGAAAGCTCTCCGTTTGGGTTTGCTCCGGCCGTGGGCTTGGCCATCAGAAGCCGATCCTTTCTTTGCGGAAGTGCTCGGCCATTTCTTGGAGCGGCCTTCGCCGCGCAGCAGATCGAGATAGATCTGAATGGGGCTAGCCAGACATAGGCCATCCATCTGCTCGCGAAACAACAGTTCACCCGGAGACTTGGCTTCTACGATACCTAAGTTAGCGCCTTCGTTGACGACACGTGCGTCCAGGTCGCCGATAGCGGCATCGGCGTTCGCGTCGATCAGCACGCGCGCGCACCTGGGAGATGTTGGAAAGGAATGGCGCGTAGCGCTGCGCGGCGGCTTCGTAGCTGACCTCGTACTGGACGTCGTGCGCGTCGAAGATCTGACCGATCCGGGCCGCCAGCGTGCCTGCTTTCGTGCCCGGCACGTAGCAACGACGCGGGGCCGGCGGACGGATGGTTGCGAGCTGCTTGGCCCACGCGTTCAGCAAGGCCGCCGGCTCGCGAAGATGGCGTTCTTTGCTCGGGCCTTGCCCGCGTGCCACCAGCCAGTCGAGGCGCTCCAGCTCGGTCAGCACCTGTGAGGCGGTGGCTGGCGACACCATCGCCTGCAGTGCCAGCCCTGCGACTCCAAACCAGTCCTGATGCTTTACCAACGTACATCTCGAACTTCTGCATTTCCATGTAGGCGTCGGCACAATCCCGATAGTCACGAAAATAATCGACGAGCGTTGCGAAGGCTTCATCCGCTTCGCGTGTCAGCGCGAAAGCTGGCTCGGACAAATCCATCGTGCAGGACTCGGCGAGTTTGGCCAGTTGTTTTCCTGTGGTCATTGGGGTCGCCGTCAGTGTGATGTGATCTCGATCGAACTTTTCCTTGGCTGCCTTGAGGTCATCTTCCGTTGGAATCATGAACGGTTCACTCAGGGCGTCGATGTCCTCAAATTCAAAGGCACGGGCGAGCGCACGGCGCGTATCGAGACTGGCGGGCTCACCTTTTTCGGCTCGCTGGATCGTGCGGACATTGAGCCCCGAGATGGCGGCCAATTGCTCTTGTGACCACTGACGCATCTCCCGAAATACCTCGATCAGGAGCGCCAGTTCGTTGGGAGTCAACAGGCGAGCTTGCTGAGACTGTTCGGTAGTGTTCGTGCGTGCCTCCATCGGTTGGTTGATGTGGCGAGTATGAGCGGCGAGAGAAAAGGGCAACACCACAGTAGCCCAACAGCCAGCCGACAACGGTCACTACACGTCGAAAGTCGTCTTTCCCGAAAATTCTGAACTCGAGCGTCCCGGCGTACCGCCGTCGTGCTTGTGGACTGCATCCTGCGCCTCGTGCCAAGTCGCGGTCCTTCGGGTTCATCCCTGATGCGTACTGCCCGACTTCCCGATCCGGGTCTGCGCGCTTCGCTTGTGTAGGCGTATGCGATCGGTTGTCTGTCCAGCCACTTTCCTGACTTCATCCCCTCGTCTGCTGTAGTGTGATGGTATCGAGGAGCGCGTTCGAAAGAGACTGACGGTATCAGCGACGGTATCGCGCCTACAAATCGTGAAGAGACGGTGAGTGTCCGCGATTTTCAAACAAAGCGGGCGTTGATCCTCCGGTGCGTTCCGACCACAACCGTCAACTGCCGGGCACAATTTCCGGTATCGCTGACGGTATCGACGTCACCAGAGCCGGTGCGAATTCCGTCCGCACAAGGGTCCGGCCATTAGGTTGACAATCGAGTGGGTATGGTGCTCAGGGTCGCCTGCTTGATCCTGCCGCCGTCGTTGACGTGCTTAACCGATCAATATAGTCGGCCCACTCCTGCATGACCCTGCGACGATCATCGTCAAACGTTGTTCTATCGTAGGCCTTTTGCACATCGCCACGTTTGGCGTGTGCCAGTTGCGCTTCCAGAACGTCGATATCCATTCCGAGTCGTTCTCGTCCGACCGTACGAAGCATGCCCCGGAAACCGTGTGTCGCGTGTTTTCCTTGAAAGCCCATCTCTCGCAGTGCTTTGCTCAATGCATCTCGATGTAAATGAGGGGTCTTTTGACGGGCAGGGGACGGAAAGACATAGTGCCCCTTACCGGTAAGTGACTGCAACTCGTTCAGGACGGCGATGGCCTGCTTCGGCAATGGCACGATGTGATCGTGCCGCATTTTCATCCGCTCGGCTGCAACATGCCATTCAGCTGTCTCGAGGTTCACCTCGGTCCACGGCACCGCTGCAACCACGCCGGGGCGAAGGCCGGTCAGCATGGTGAGTTTGAGGGCGGCGCGGGTAATGGGCGACCTGTAGGCATCGATAGCAAGAACGAGCGGAGCAATGTCCGCAGGCCTGGTGATCGCTGGTATATGGCCCTTCCTGTGGCGAGGCACAACGCCGCGCAGTGTCAAGGCGGCGCCATCTTCGCGCAACCCGTTCTGGACGGCGTACGTCACGATGCCACCGACATACTGCCGTGCCTTGGTCGCGAGGTTAGGCGCATGCGCTGCAATTGCTTCGAGTACGGGCTTGACCTCTGGCGTGGCAAGCGTCGATATGGGCTTGTTGCGGAGTGCGGGAGTCAGGTATTCGCGCACGACAAACTCTGCCTTCCGGTAGGTTTCGTCCGCCCATTCCCTGCGTTTGAAGTCGAGCCAGCGCTGGGCCACGAGATGGAAAGCGCCTTCGGCCACGCGTTTGCGGGCGATGGATTCGGCCTGGCGATATGCAACCGGATCGATGCCTTCGCGTACGAGATTGCGTGCGGTAGTGGCTGACCGTCGCGCATCAGTGAGCGTGATATCGGGGTAGGGGCCGAGGCTGTGGAAGTTCTCCTTGCCCGTGCTCGGTCTCCGATAGCGGAACAGCCAGGTTTTGGTGCCGTTCGGCTGGATCCTCAGGGCGAGTCCGTTTCCATCCGCGAGAAGGTAGGAACGGGCGCGCGCTTTGGCGGCTCGGAACACCAACTCTGACTTCGGTTCGACGCGTCTGGGCATGGGTTTGCCCCCGAATCTGGTATACGCAACAGTATACGCAAAAATCGTCGATGTCAGTGGAACGCAAGGGATCTGTAGAGAACAAAAAACCCCGTAAGACGTTGATCTTACGGGGTTTCTCGGACTTCTTCGGCTTACGCCGGAACAGCTGTTGGTGCCCAGGAGAGGACTCGAACCTCCACGGTGTTGCCACCGCTAGGACCTGAACCTAGTGCGTCTACCAATTCCGCCACCTGGGCACGTTTTCAAGCTAGACAGCTATTTTATCGGGATGA